>Ga0193715_1000090_pt1 | contig 23808 bp, 27 predicted proteins | sample U2m2metaG_FD_143040 | JGI IMG/M metagenome (GOLD analysis project Ga0193715, IMG submission 143040) | Soil microbial communities from a riparian zone of the East river system, Colorado, United States - U2m2 | ecosystem: Environmental > Terrestrial > Soil > Riparian zone | place: USA: East River... | reverse complement strand
CAATTTTGATCTTGGTTTCTGCAAGTTCCTTTTGTGTTGCTTCTAACTTTTCTAGTTCAGGTCTCTTTTTCTCATATTCCTCAAGCTTCTCCTTAGATACAGCGTGGTCCCAGAAGGCTTCCATTTCTGTCGTTTTTAGTCTCTCTATTCCTTCGTTAATTTCGTCTGCCTTTTTATTTTGTTGGCTGATATATTCAGGCAACTCTTCCACTGGTACTTTTAAGCCCGCGGAAAGAGCCATACGGTATTGATGGAATTAATAAAGTCCTCAGATTTCAAATCACGTTTAAAACAATGAAGGTCTGCATTTTCAAAAAATGAGTCCATCTGATCTTCGTTCAGGTGGTTCTGGTCTAATTTTTTTTGTAGCCTTAAAGCGGAACCAAATGAATTTACAGCTAAACCTTCTCTTTTTAGCATGACGGCTAGTTCTCTTATTAAGTCAAATTCAAAGTCAGCTTCATCGAAATATTGTTCCCGTTTTTCCTGACCGCATTGCTTGATTATTGCAGATACTGTTCCCGCTCCTATATCGTTATCCTTAGCAATTTGATCTCTAGAATGACCATCAAGCCATTGCTTAATGACCTGCCTTCTAATGGTTAACGGTACCCTTCCTCCCATATTATTACACGTATCATAATTAAGGAGGTTTGAGATATAAAGCATGGGGTATTGTACCGAATCTAATTACGATTCGTGCTTGCAAGATCTGATTAGACTAATTCCGGTCGACCCCTCTAATAAAACAAAATACAAGATCTGATTCGGTGACCAAGAACTGACTGTACAAGCACAAACGACTATCTGACGGTGATCTGACGGTGATCTGGCGGTGATCTGACGATGGACCATACACCCACTAGATTGGGAAGACGCTTCGTCTGTTCTTGGAGTGCTTCTTTTGTTTGAGTGTAATGACTCTTGCAATTACTGGTTTTTGAATCTATGTAACTGATACTGTCTTATCATTAGTAAGTAAATAAAGTATAACTATAAGCAAATTGGATGCTTTAAATCATAATTTCAACTGGGCGAATAAAAAAGAAAAAGAAGATGGCGCTTAGCCTGTTCTATTGGATCAGCTTTTTTTAAAGCCGATTTACTTGGTGACAGTTATGTTGACCGAGGGTTGAGACTGATTCCCTGCAGCCATCATTGCTGTATTATTTTGCATTTCCGCAGGACCAGAGACAGATTCGCTACCTTTTGGAGGTACCATTGTTCCCGGTGGATGATCTGTGTCAGTTGCGTTATCGACCGCTAACACAGCAAATGCCCCTCCCTTCACTACATCAGCAAGCGAATGTGACACTCCTACATACAAGCCCGCTTGTGGAAATGTAGCTTCAATTACAGAACCTGAGCCTGGAGGTATAGTCCAAGTATCGTCATTCTTGTCTATCATTCCGTATCTATTACCAAGACCCGGTCCAGCGCTGCCATCACGCACAGTAAGCATGCTGCCAATGAAGTGGAATGCTAAGAAGTGATTGGGTCCTGCATTAACAATATACCATCTTGTGAGCTCGCCTGGTTTGACCTTGAAGATGCTAGCATTTGCGTTGAGCGGAATCTTTGCTACAGAACCTATTGCTGGTACATATTTGAAGGCCATTCCGTTTGTTAATTCCAAGTCATTTGCACTATTCAAAAACTTGCCGATGTCAAAGCTAGCTGTAGCATTTTGTTTAATGCCGCTTAATATAGCTGGAATATTGTTTCCATAGATTTCACCGTAGTTTACATAGAATTCTTTTGCTTTTTCTTCTGTTGTTGGGTGTACTACCATTCCACCGTACATACCATTTGCGATGTGTTCCCAAATGCCATTAAGAGCATCTGCACTGCAATGGTAGAAGAAGAAACCAGGAATCTCTCCCTGCAAAGACCATGTCTTAGTCTCGCCTGGTTTTACTGGACCCGAGTTTGCTTTATTTGTTCCATATCCTGAATGGAAGTCCATGCTGTGAACGAGTTTGCCTTTGTTGATAAGAGTAACCGTCAAATTGTCACCCTGATCAATTGAAACCACTGGACCTGGAATGGTGTCATTCCATACCATTGCGTTATATTTGATTCCCCCTGGATGTAAGGGATTATCTGGTGCTACTTGCACTTCTTTTTCGCTTGCAATAAGAGTGATATGTTTTTGTTTGCCAGTTCCCTGCGCAAAAGCTTGATTAGCTTGGGACTTACCCATGAGAAAAGGACTGAAAATTAGCCCCGCAATCAATACAGCTGCGACTAGACCTGCCATAATACCGACATTTTTCATTACCTCATGTACGGTAGACTTCTCTATTAAAAACTTTTTGTCATTCTAATATAGGATTGTTTCAAATATTTAATAAATGTAAACAGTGCTCAGTTCATTGGATCTACTTTGCATAGTAGTCTACTGCTTTCCTTGTAGTTTCCTTAAACCTATAATCTCCTGTTCGAGTAACCTTGCATAATACTCGTAAGATTGAACCAGCTTCCCTCTGATATTTGCTATCTGCATAGAGCTATTTAATGCGTCCAGGCAAGTTTCAAGGGATCTATCTGTTGCAAAGTTGCTCATTGCTATGTTAAAGATCTCTAACATCTTCTTCTGTTCCGCACTTTGGTCATCTATTGCTTGTGCAAGTTGTTCTACCTCATCATTTCGAGTGCTCCTATCCTTAAACCATCTTGCCAATATTTTATAAGAGGTGGACTACGAAAATAAAATTTACGATGGGTGCTACTGTCTTATATTATCTAAGGTATTCCATGAGCGTATATCTATTGTCATACATAGAACGTTAACGATGTAGTAGGCAGATAGCTAACTTGTAGGGCTTGATTGAAATATCTTCCTTACATAGAACGTTAACGATGTAGTAGGCAGATAGCTAACTTGTAGGGCTTGATTGAAATATCTTCCTTCTCGCAATCTTTTTTTGTGATATCACGATTAAAAGGAGCATGGTGATTTAGCTCCTCACCCCTTTCTGTCCTAACCTGATAATAATATGTAGACTATGAATGGAATCATCATCCAGACCACTTTATCTAAAGAAGAATCTGATCTAAAAAGATTTTTGATTTCTAAAAGCTTCCTTCATCACCTATTTTCTCGCGCTGACGCCGAAGTTTTCTTTTATGAATCTCTTCAGTCTTTGTGCCTCAAAATTACTTACAAGTATATCGTCTTTGAATACGTTCTTCTTTCCTCGAAATGCCCTTATTTTGACGGTGGAAGCTGCTTCATCCGACTGTGATGGAACTATCTCCACCTTTAACTCGGGTCCTTTCGTCATCATTCCTTTCACTCCTTGGGCATATACGATATCCCCATTATTTCCATCATTAGTTGGTCTAACAAATTCGAAGTTAAACCTGTTAACCGAATCTTCAACTGTAAGTTTCAATCTATGCTGTGTATCTACATTTTCAATCTTCACAATATATTTCTGGAGGCTTTCAATTTCAAGTACCTTGCCTATAGGAGCATTTTCATCAGAGGATTGGCGTTGTTGTTCTTGCTCTTCTTTCTTAGTCCAAACCATTCCTTCTTTGGCCACTGTCATTCTAAATTTGCCATTATCCCCAGTGACCCCAAGATGCTCGTTTATTGCTCTTTGAAGCTGGTCAGTTGTCATTGCCTTTACAGGACCCCTAAACCATTGATTTGATGCTTCTTCAAAGTCAAGCAGTCCACTATATTGAACTATATAGCATTCCTTTGCATTCCATCTTCTTACGAGTTCAAATGCATCACTTACACTGATTGATCCTGTCTGTTGACGATGAGGATTGTAAGATTGGGTGCCTAAGATAAGAAGATCTGGCTTCCAGAACAGATTAGGGTCAGCATTATGCAACGAAAGAAAATCCCAGCCAATTATTATTTTTGTATCTACCACTCCCACTATATAGACGATAGAACCATTCTGAGAATTATTGCGATGATCTGCTAAAACTGGCATTACTGAAAATGGACCAACTTTAAAAATTTTGTCTGGCTGTATTATATTAAATGAAACTCTATCAGATGTTCTTTTGGATAATTGTGGGAACTTTTTGATAACTTCATCGCGACATTCCACAGTACAGAATATCTTCAAATTGCCTGTCGATTTATCAACTTTGTTCACCAGCATAGGTAGTTCTTTAATATGATCGTCATCTGAATGAGTTAGTAATAATGCACCAGGAATAGAGGATGACAAAGACAAAGAATTTGCTGAATTGAACCCTAGATCTGTAGTGCCTTTTTCGATACTTTTGAGTATGTCTTGACCTACATCAACAAGCATATGAAAATTTTGGTTAGTTTCATCTCTGGCAAATAGTGAGCAAGAAGAGTTTGTGCTTATATTTTGTCGTTTTATCTCTGCTGTCCTTTCTGACTTTTCCTCACTACCTAGGGTTGAAATATCTGGGAGTGTACCATTAATCCTTACTATCAGCTCATGTTGGCTAATCGTTCTTTCGCTTGCTGGAGTCTTTGGAAAATCTACTGTAATATTCGAAGAGATGTTTTTAATAGTGACTTCTTCTTGTTTCATATAATATAATATTCTACTATAGTATTTATAGGGTCAGATCCTTAGTTCTCCTATGCTGTTACATAGTTATCTTACGTACTATTACCATATGGAGCATCCGGGGCTGTAGGATAGGAAAAACTATTACACTATTTCAAATCTAATTCTGATTTACAGATGGGTTAAGGGCGAGAGGTGTGTAGTAAGTTCACAAATGGTACGGGGATATTGGCATATCTAAGCTAAAGAGATGCATTATATCTAAAATGTAATGTTAATAATTGAATCAGTTACGATATATTTATTTAGCATAAACCGAATCTCGATTGTATATGGTAGTTGATAATAAAGGGAGGATCTCCTATATTCGCGTCCTCAAGGAGGACCTTATTATATTACGCATAAATCCTCTGGACGGGGCTGTTCCTGACTTTAAACCAGGTCAATTCGTCACCATAGGCCTTTATGTGCCTAACGAGGGTAAAATAATTCGCAGAGCCTATTCTATAGCATCACCTCCTGAAAAGAAGAAATATTTTGAATTACTCGTAAGATGGGTTAGAAAGCCTGTCCCGGGTCGTTTAACAACTGAGTTATTCAACAAAAAGGAAGGAGATGACATAGCATGGGTAAAACCTACTGGCATCTTTACTATTAACGAAAAGATGCACGACGGAACAGAGGATAATAGAAGATTAGTCCTAATAGGAGGAGGAACAGGCTTGGCACCATTCATAGCATATTCTTTACACTTACGATCCATTCAGACTAAACGAGAAATAATTGTGTTACATGGGGCAAGTTACGTTGACGAATTAAGTTATCGGGATCTGCTCTTTGATTTGGAAGAAGAGAGCGTCGACAGGGGGAGAGACAAATGGAACTTCCATTATAGAGCAAGCATTAGCAGGCCCCAGGAATGGTTTAACAGAACATGGGGCGGACAAAAAGGCAGAGTAGAATCTTTTCTAAGACCCAAACCAGGAATCGAACGATCCCCTCTTGAGGAGATAGTTGGTGAAAAAATAACTCCAGAAAATACTTCATTCTATGTATGTGGTTGGCAGGGTACCGTAGATGGTGCACTTGATTACTTGATTCCTAAAGGTTTTGTCACAGAACGCAACAAAAGAAAGGATGGGAGCTATGATGTAAAGTTCGAGTCATATGGCTGATATTTTTTTTCATAATTTGCTTTTTTAAACCCTTATATCAGAGTAAATTGGAAAGAGCATATGAAATATGAATTTGAGGAATTTTATACAATAGAGGATGTATTTCTTTATCTTGTATCGGTTGCGCCATATATGAAACAGCTTCTACCTGTTAGCTCATACAAAGGCTACATATTCTCAATAGTACCACTCACACCTTTATCTGGTGATGTATTATTGATGATCTACACTAAAGGCGAAATGACCCCGGGCATGGTTGAGTTTGATGTTGCTACCAAGAAATACAAGACTGTACCGTCTGTAGAACGGGCAGACAAAAATTACTTCATTATTTTAACTCCAAAGAGCGCGACTATAGCGGACGATGTAATAGCACATCTCGAATCTAAAAAATAAGTAATAAAAAAACTAATCGCTATATTTTATAAACGACTTGGTACTGGGGCCGTTGCCGATCTTTTCCTTGCATGCCTATCGACAATATCTTCAGGAATTTGACCGTTGAACAGATCTTTTGACAATCCTCTTAAGTACCTCATTATCGCCCACGTCCCGGCTTTAATTAGGGCTGCCATAAATAGCTTCATAGGTGGGCCATAGGTTTTATTTCTAATAATTATCGGAATGATGTCATTGATTACCCAAAGATTGTGCTGCCAACACTTCCAGAATAAGGTAAACTGTGCTTCATTGAGGTTACCAAAGTGCATTGAATTCTTTTCTGAAAAGTCTTGGTAAAGCAATGGGGCAAGCAAACCTCTCATATTCATTTCTCTAAAATCTTGGATGAGATCAATTGTATATTGAGTTTCGTCCGGGGTTTCATCCGGCCAACCGATGATCAGTGTCAATGCTGGGAACCAATGATTCTTGTTAAGGATCTTGGCTCCTTCTCTCACTACTGCACCCCATTCCTCAGGCTGATATGGCTTAGTCTTTATTCCGAGATGCTTCTTGACCATCCTTGGTGCAACGGTTTCTATTCCCAAATTAGTTGCAAGCCACCGACCATTACTGTCCATATTGTTGACTTCTGAAAGTTTCTCGATAAGATCCGGTGATGTGGCAACAGCAGACAGGGTCATATGCGTAGTACCTATGAAGTTAGCACCCACTGCCTTTAGCCCTTCCCACAAATCTAAAATAGCCTCTGCATTTGGAACAAAGTCCTTGTTAGTGCATCCATACAAAAGCATCTCATCCGATTGCAACCAGATAGAATCAAATCCATACTTCAAATTTATCTTGGCTTCTGTTTGCAATCTCTCTAAAGGTATGTCTTTTTTTGAGCGTTTATTAACGTCACAAAAATCACATCCTCTTCCGCATCCTCGCATAGCTTCAATCAACGAATTAATTGTTGGTCCTCGTATCATGGGGATATTTTCGATGTTCCTTACATAGGTATGGAGTAATTCCGGTACATCACCTGCTTCTAGGTCATGGAATAAATCAAGGGCTAGTTCATCAGCCTCTCCAATAACAACCGTATCAATTCCGTGAATTTTCATTCTGTCTGGCTTCGCCAATTCCCAGGCACCATTTCCTCCTATTACTACCTTGAAATCATATTTCTTTTTCAGTTGTATTATAGAAGCACACATTTTCTTGAACTTCATAGCAACATAAGACAATTTTTCCGGAGACATAGTAGTTGTGACTGGAGCCATCCCCAAAGGGTCCATCACATTAACCCCTACAACTTTCGTGTCTGAACCGACACATTTGTTAAGCATCTCTGGATGTGCGATAAAGATATCCTCATGTTTGTATTCCTTTAGCAGCGATCCTTCTATTCTCCGCAAGCCGCACTGGGCTACTTTAACCTCGCCGGTACTTTTATCAGTCTCAACAGATGGACAGAAGAGCTTGTCAAAGACAAATTCAGGCACGAGCTCATAAGGCCCACAAGCTATGAAGCCATATAGAAAGTTACCCCTGTAATTTGTCATGAGACTTCGGTCTGCTGTCAGTACTATGCGTTTACCGGCCACCATGTAGCATATCCTCTTCATAGTTCGAATAGGGAATAGTATAAATCTATTGCGATATGGTTGAAGCAAGTAAAGCAGCCTGCTCAGCTCAGTAGAGACCCCGTCTGTGACCCTTAAGCAGAATAGATTTCAGCTGTCTATGGTCTAGTATTGATAGAGCGTCATGGAATGCATGCCATCTGTACCCCTCATGTTCTTCTGAGATTTTGATCTCTCGAGTTGACGTTGTTGCAAAGTAAAAGGTAACTTCCTTTTCTGATTTCATTCCATCTGCCTTAAAATAAGAGTAACGAATTTTCCCAACATACGACTGAATATCGAGATATACGATCCCTGTCTCCTCGGATACTTCCCTTCGTAGGGTCTCGATATCCGATTCTCCTCTTTCCTTATGTCCTTGTGGAAAACCCCAGAAGCCTCTTCTATTTTTTAGTAATAGAAACTCAGGAGACGCGAAATTTTCTAAAGATGATTGATATTTTATTATTGCGCCTATAGATTGCTCCTGAGCCACTCTACCGATACTTGACAGAGAGTAGGATAATTATAATATTGTGTATTTGTGTTAAACCTATTAATATCGAGAGCCAAGTCTTTTGAGATACGCCAGGGCCGGTCGTCTAGCCTGGTAGGATACGGCATTGGCATTGCTGAGGTCGTGGGTTCGAATCCCACCCGGTCCATCTATTTCAAAGTTTGACAATCATGATTATTATTTTAGCATGAAGGTTTCTTTGATTTCCATTGCGACTTTTTTTTTGCATAGGATTTCGTATATTCTGAAGACAGCTCTAGTTTTTGGTTCATAGCCAATTTTAAGAAGTCTTCTGAAGGTTTCAAGCTCCGAAGAAGCTATGATGTTGCCTATCCCCTGGTCCTTCCTTTTGATCTTGTCAACAATTCCTGGAGGCAGGTTTTCAGGAAAAATATAAGATTTTGCATAAACCAATTTGTCATTCGTTCTTTTGCTGATAATAATCACGTGACGCTCAATAAGACTATCTTCTTCAGTTTGTTTTAGAATTTTTATCTCAGTTTCTGACCTAGACAGAATACTCATTAGTTGTTCGACGGTATTAAGCTCGGCCAAAAATACCTTCTTGGACAGAGATAATTTGCTAGCTGACTTTCTTTCTAATTCGTGAATGCATTGTAATATTGTACGAGATACGTTATCATTTGTATGGGCTAGAACAACAACCACAGCCATTTAACCTTACGATAAAGTATACTCATTTATAAGAAATGAAAATTCATTCTGCAGATGATAATAACTATGGCAGAGATTATAGTACTCAAGCTAATTGTTTTGAGGATGGTCTCTAGCCTTCTTACGTCCTCTCCGTCAGCGTCGCTTCTTTTTAATTCCTTATAAGGCCGCGAGATTTTGATCTCTACATAGCTTAAAAAACCTGCTAGAATAGACACTAATATGGGCAAGATTCCAATCGAATTAGTCTGCATCACGTATCCAGCCAAAACTGGCAGGGCTCCCCATGATAATGAAAACCAAAAATTTTTATGAAAAAAACCCTTTAACAATTCAAAGTTATAAGCAAACACAAAAAATCCTTCCAGAATAGCCACAATCGAGAGCAATGGCACGTAAGAGACAATATAATAAGTTCCAATCAAATAAGAAGCTGACAAACTGACGACCATCAGTAGCGCAAGGTCGCGTCTTTTAAAGTAAGTCCCCCACGGTTTAATACGTTTGGACCCCAGGCTATCGGCTGCATGAGCAGACACTCCCAATGCCAATGTGTATATCACGACGATTGCAGCGACCCTATCCCAGTGCAAATCATGTGACAGCATTGAGCCTATTATAGTATAGGAGACACACATTCCAGTATAAGGTAGGAATAGCAAACCTACAAAAATTCGAAATTTCAGGGGGCCAAATTTTGGTACAAACCATTCCTTAAGTCGAGCGTCTTCATTCATGGCTTGCTAGCAGATATAATGGCAGAGATTCCTAGGTTGTAGTATGTACACTTTATGTCCCTGAAACCCGTTTGCTTTAATGCCTCTCTGGTATTTGTTATCCACTTGCTATTTATTATTACTTGATCTAACTCTCTGAAAACGGTCGCCCAATTTTTTACTAAGAGGCCGCTCGAGCGCAAAATCAAAAAGTAGGCTCTCCAAATATGGCGAATAACAGTATTCTGTGGAAAAGTAAAATCATGGAAAACTACAGTACCATTATCCTCAAGAACGCGCCAGCATTCAGCTACAACCATCTCAATATTGACATATTTAGCAAGATACGATGAAACAACAGAGCCAAATGATTTATTTTTGTAGGGTAATATTTCCGCTGTACCGTTCATAAGAGAAATTTTATCAGTTTTCTTTTTAACAGACTCCAGATAAGGAAAAATAAGATCTAGACCTACTACCTTTCTAGTATTATTACTAAAGGCGATGAGTGATGAGAGTATTCCTGTTCCACATGCTAGGTCAAGGATCAACGTCTCTTTCTCTATCATCTCTATAATCTTCTTTTTCCATACATAATCCCGGCCAAGTGTGGTAAACCGTACAACAGAATCATAGCTAGAAGAGTTATCGGGAGTGAAGAATCGTCTAGCTTTATGATGGCCCGTATGCCTTTGCAATAGAATCATACTGTAATACGCATTATTATAGATTCAAAAAACATATACGGGTAATTAGATAATATGTATGCAGCGGTTTTGTATTTTATTAATTGGCAAAGAGATATATCTATTGAAATACTCGGTGGTCGAAAGGTAGTTGTCAAAAGGAATAAAACAACTAAACGTTTTCATGAATTTCTCTTAGTATTCGCGTACACGTTAATATCGATTTTTGTTGTGCATCCTACTGCTCCCCCATTTATCGGAAGGATTTCCACAAACGAAGGGTTCGACATAAGAAGGATCTTGGAAGTGCTAGGAATTCCTACCCCTATACTGATATCTATTTCAGCGACAGGAATAACCGAAGAATATGTAGAAGGCGGAAATCTTTATAGGGTGTTTTTGGATAGCGATGATCTATCATTAGCTTTCCAAGCGGGCATATTAACAGGGAGATTGCATAATGGTGGTTATGTTTTTACAGATAACAAATCCCAAAATTATCTCCGAAAGCCGAATAATTGTCTAGTTAGAACAGATTTAGGTTTTATAGAACGAAAAAATTCAGTATTCTCTCAGAGTATGGATATAGGATCCTTTCTAGCAAGCATTATGGATCTTGAGGCCCTTAAATATAAGGCAATTGAAAAGGCCTTCTTTGAGGGCTATAGAACTGAAACTAAACGCTCTTTTCCGTATTTGTCAATAGTTTTACGAAATATTCTTTCGTTAGGCTTTGCTTCAAATCATTCAGCAATGTTACAGAATATAATTAATAATCCTAGTCATCAGACCATCCGAAGCTAGATCAAATAGGAGGCAATTCATTTTTCCTATCGAAGCCCCCTGAGCCGAACTTGCAATAGAAGCACTGATCAGATTGCATATAGGGTATTTTTTGAATTACTACAGCTCCAATTTTAAGTGCAATCTTGGTCATGAGTTTATATTTAAATGGCATCGACGGAATTACCTCATCAAAATACACACTATAATGGTCCGGGCAGAATTTTAAAGTAACCTGTGCTTTTTGTCTCTGTTCAACATGGATCTCTCTATTGGTATCACTTATTGTTTTAGCTATATTAATCTGCTCACGAATATATTCGTGCTTAGGACATGGGCAGTCTTTCCCACTGGGATGCTTGTAAGCAGGAGTATTTTTCCAGTCGAAATCTGGAAAATCCTTTTCAAAATCCTCCATGAATAATCAAATTACCTATAGAATGTCATCTCATATAAAGATGTAGCATGGCCTTATTGGACAACGGAATCCACTTTTCTGGATTATAGACCCCTCCAAAATGAGAAAAAATATATCTTTGACCATATTACAATTGCCAAGCGACTTGGTACGAGACCAGCATAGCGAAGGAAGTGGGAGTTCAGCAACGGCGACAGCAACTACCGCAGAAAGAGAGAACAAATCTGGGGCTACTCAGAACAAAAACGCCGCGGATTCTAATCTTAACATTCTTCTGGACTTCAAGAAGGCCTTATTAGATGAGCAAAAGATTGGCGAACAAAAGATTAAAGAATTAAACGATAAAATCGACGATACTAAGAATCATATTGATGTGGAAAGGACACAACTAGAGGATTTTCGTATCAAGTTAAAGGAAGTTAACGATCAGAAAGATGCTGAATACGACAAATTCGTGGATCTGAAGAACAGCGTCATAGAGGCAAGGAATCAGATGAAGACTGTCGACGCGAAGACCGGGTCCATTGCAGCTCAGAAATCACGGAAGGATAGATACGACATCGCGAATTTGACTAAAACATTGGAGCAGATCGAGCGTGACATACAAACAAAGAAGTTGTCAAAAGATGAAGAGCGTAGGTTGGTAGCCAGGTCTAAAGAGATTGCAACTAAATTGCATGCCTTAAAATTAATGCATCGGAAAGAAGACAATTACAGGGATAAATCCTCGCAGTACGATACTTTAAAAGGCAAGATGAATAGATTATTTGATCAAAAATCTGAGTTTGGTAGGAATATTGGCAAGTTAAAGACGAATCTTGATAATTTGCTGAACCTCCGAGAAAGCCTTTATGAAGATAGGAGAAAAATAATCAGATCAGTAAGAGAAGCAGGAGCGAAGTTAGAAATGGTGGAGACTCAATTAAACGCAATCCAATATAGGAAGTCTCGCTTCCATGCAAGCGGACCCAAGCACAAAAGACAACACGATAGCGACATATCACGAGAGTCTAGGATAGAAGCAGCTCAGGAGAGAGCAAAACGAAGTAGAGAGAATCAAGAGAGGTGGAACGTGCTAAAGGAGGCTGCTGCTAAAAAGCTTTCAAAGGGAGAAAAATTATCTTTCGAAGAAATGAAACTTATCTTTGGCGATAGTAATTCTACGGAATGATCTTGTTAATGCGATAAATAGCGTTGAATCTAATTACCTTGGGATACCAGTAGACCGACGTATGACCTGCGATTACCTATTAGATCGTTTGCATTGGCATACAAAAACCTGTGTTTTCATTTTTTAGATTTTATCCTTTAATTCCATTGTTTTATTACATCAGTTGGAAAATGAGATTTTAGTTGTGTTGCAAAAAAGGTTTACCTTAAATATTCGATAGATGTTTGATTTGGCGCTCATATTTCATAATTTTTAGTATTTCCAAGATATTTTTCAAATCACTTCCCGCCTATTTGGCAAAGCCCCTTTTTTCGATGGCTCTAAAGGCAACAGGATTAAGCTGATCTTGATCATCAATTTTTCTTTTCAATTCTTTGCCTATATCATTACTATTAAAATTTATTTAGTATCTGTCGTCCACTTTTCAGCATTAGATCAAATTGTAAGTATTACCACTCTCTACCTACTTCTTCTCGCATATGATAAAACAGAAACTGTTGCGCGTAGCCGGCATATTTTCCAAAATATCTTCTAATAGTCTCTGAAATCTGCGTGTATTGCTTTGGAGTGATCTTATCGCGGTTATATCGTATAGTTTCATTGTCTTTGTTTTGATTGAGCCATCCGTAGTAATTGAAAAGAGCTCTAGTAATCCATATATCGATAGGGAAAGCTTCGAGTTTTTCCAGTGAGAATAGCAATATGCAATCTGCAATTTTGTTTCCTATACCATGTATTTCCATGAGGTGTTCCTTAGCATGTTCATATGATAACCGCATTAGATGCTTGACATCCAATTCTTCTCTAACAAGACTTTTGGCAAGAGCTTTAATTGACGTTGATCTATATCCAGGACCACATGTGCAGATTTCAGATAATGTGGCTCTATGCAATGTATTCGCTGTAGGGAACGTAAAAAATTCTTTTCCATCATATATTACCTTAGACCCGAATTTCCTTGAAAGATTGCTTAGCATTCTACGGATCATACTTATACTCGTATTATTAGCACACACGAATGAGAACATACACTGGTGTGGCTCTTGTCTCAGTAAACGCAATCCTGGGTATTCTCTTATTGCTTCTGATACTAAAGCATCATGTGAAAATCCTGACAAAATTTTTTCAATGTCATCGTCTAATCTGAATAATCTACTTTCCCATTTCTCGAGCTCAGGATATGAATAAAATTCGAAATCTCCATATTCAGGGCTATGACATTCGCTATAACTAGAACTTTTTCGAAAAGAAAATTTTAGAATATGGTCACCATATACACCGTACCAACTGTCATTGATTTTATGCCACTGAAACATCTGACCACTGTTAATACTTATTTCTGGGTTGAAGAAAGAAGAAGAATCAGTCACCAAAATTATTACCCACTAGAAGATTCTCTGACCTCTTTTATTTTTTTAAGGTCTTTCCCTAGAGTTTCAATTATTCTAGGAATCTCTTTTTCCCCACATACTAGACAGATCTGTTGTAGAGACAAAGGATACAGAAAATACTTTTCATTGAGTGCAATATCTTTTTTACAAGATATACATTTCCTCAGCTTATAGGGGTCAGTATTCTTGATAATCAATATTATGGAGTGAACATAATGGATCCAATTTAAGTTATTGATACGACTTCGCGAAAGGTGGAAAACGTCTGCTTAATGACTGGAGATCCAAGGGCAAAATGCACAGGAGGAATAATAAATGATTGTTGACAGAATCAATCCGGAAGGGTAAACTAACTTGAATCTATCAGTTCATTGAGAGCTATTCTGATCATCTAGGAGTGTTCTTTGGGTCAGTAAGTCAATTTTATCATTTTCTGAACAATCCAAAATTTTTCGCACTCTAACTGCGCGGGCAGTGCCAAAACCTGGTATGCTAGCAAGTTCTGCGATCGATGCATTAAGTGCCCGTTGAGGCGTGTTAAACTTCTTAAGCATCCTTGCCGCCAATTTATTGCCAATACTAGGCAATGAAGATAGTACGAATAACTGTTGAAGGTATAGCGGATTATTCTTCTTAATCTTCTTCAAGAAAGGACCAATACTATGTCCTTCTTCCATGGATCTCCTTGCCATAGTCAAAAGGAGCCTGGAAGAGTATTCTGCGGATGGGCTATGTATAATCGGAATTCTGAAATCCAATGCTATCTTTGCTAAGGCATCGTATGATATCTGAATTCTATCTAACACAATTCTAAATTGGTCATCATCGCGTATATTGTGTAGATCCTCAAGGTCACGGATATTTCCTTCGATTACTACTACTGGCCTAGAATAATGCTGTATAAGATCTGAACACTGGACGTATAGTCTCCCGTCGTATATAGAAGCAAGTAAGTCGTTAATTGTTTTTCGTTCTATTGCTGTTTCAGGTGATACAATATAATCACCAACTGCCAAAGACGCGAAATCGATTGTTATCCCCATTTGGCGAAGAAGATTTGGAATTTTGCTACTTCGTTCTCTCTCATCTATTACAATTCTTACCTGCACGTATCGATTTATTAGGAACGACTAATGTATATAAGCTCTTCATCATTCCCGTTTGTCCTAATGATAATTGGTATTTAAATCAGGAGATCTTTTCTAAATTTATAAGATCAAAAAAGATAGTTTGTTAATGTCATGGACTAGTATTTGATTTTGGTTCGACATTTCCCTGCACGCCCCTAATCATTTGGTTAATCTTATTTTCTACTTCCTTTAAGTTTTCTTTTACCCTTGTCTCCTGTTTTCCAAGAACAATAATTCTAGTATTTGCGAGTTCTTTCTTTTCTTCAAGTTCCTTAGTAATCTCTGTCTTCTTGGCCTTGATTAAGAGAGGACCAGCGCTCTTGTATATTAGTTCGTCTTCTCCCGTCTTCTTTAGTTCCTCGAGCGCTCTCTCTATCTCCGCCATCTCGAGTTCCACTTGCTGCTTTTGCATCATAATTGCCTGTAAATTCTGCTGAAGCTGTTGCAAGCGTGAAATTTGTTCCTTAAGCCATGGTGGAAGTTCTTGTTCACTCATTGTTATTACCTGTGATACAAATTACCAGCATAAAATCATAGCGCTAAACCTTCAAGCATTTGTACGCAACATCAGCTAATCTTAAATAAGAATTAATGGTCGCTCTAAATAATGATAAATTATTACTACCAAAATTTATCAACACTGAAGGTATATTGTTAGCGCTCGTATCCATTCTTAAGTCCGTCGAATTAGACTGGGTGTCAGAGTTTAAAGCATAATAAATTGCTCTTGCTATACGTCTTGACCTATGCTTATTGGTTTTGACCGATATTCGTATCTGTGTTCTACAACTTTTGTAAATCAATGTCATATGCTCCGCCGGCCACCTTAAATTTGCACTTGGCACAATACCATATTCCAGAAGCAATTCTGCTAAACTTCCATGATCCACACGAGGTACAACGCCTCTTGTGCTTTAGCAGCCTGAATGCCTTTCCATATCTCTTACGTACAGTTGATCCGTATTTTATTCCCAAACCCTTCAATGCGGTGGACACGTGCTTTTTCCTACTTACCAATATTTGTCAGCTCCTTGATTTTACTTCTCACTTCTATGCCTTTAATTCTCGCCGCCTCGGCTGTTTTCTTTAATTGTTCCAGAGTAAAGGCACCAGTTGATCCTTTTTGGACGGCTGTAAAATCGCTATTGGAATTGGTTGTAATGGTAATTCTAGCGTCCATGCATGCTTCTTCTTCCGCTGTGGGATCCAATATTACCGTGTCACCTACTCTTGCTGCTGTTATGGATATAGGTATTGTGGTAAGTGGTGGTTCTTGGACATCTCCTGAATCTATTACTTTACCGTCTTGAACTTTAAATATTGGAATTTTACTGCTTATTAACGCTGAAACTACAGCGTATGACGTAGCATCAAACAGGTTACCATCTGCATTAATAATACTGCAATCTACGAATATCGTATAGACTATCTCGCCGGGAACTAAGACCAGTTTATCAAGATCAATCATTTCTGATTCTCTGATTCCTCTGTCAACCACCCGTGCCAACTCAATTGTTTCCTCATCAGGAGGACCAGGTTCAATATACGGAGATGCGGTAGGAAGTATCTCAGCAGAGAGAATTAATGCACCTTTGTTTTCCAACCCCTCGAAGGGCCTTCCAGTCTCCACTTTTACTCCGGCAACTACTTCTGAATTTCCGAGGTTGACCTTTGAAGATCCGTTTGCTTTTCTTATTACATTGACTTCTGCTTCGATAGGTCTTATCTCGTCTAGATTCCTACCATCCAGCCTTTTCCCCTTAGATATCGCTTCCCACATCTGTTGTTTTCGCAAATGTTCAACTATTATTGTTGAGCGTCTAGACGAACTCATTATTCCTCTTTCAACTCCGTTTCACTGCCGAAGTACTTATGCATCAAAGTCTGTCTTTGGATCTCATATACCTTCTTACAACCATTTATTGCCATGTCAATGCATTCATTAAACTGTCCTTGAGTTAAAATGCCATCTAGCTGTAACAATGTTACTTGCTCAAGATGAGGCATATATGCTACAGGCATATCTGCACCGCCCTCTTTATCTTCAGTGTCATTAATGTCGAGTACAATCTTATCATCTACTTTGCCTGCAGCGCATGCTGCGACGATGTCTCGCATATTGATCCCTGCATCGGCTAATGCTAATGATGCAGCTGTAATACCTGCACATCGTGAGCCTCCATCTGCTTGCAGCACTTCAACAAAAACATCTATAGCGGCACGAGGATAATCTTCTAAAATCAATGCCGGTTCCAATGATTCTCTCATGACCTTCGATATCTCGACCTCTCTTCTGGAAGGAGCTGGATTTTTGCGTGTATCTGTTGAGAAGGGAGTCATATGGTATCTACATCTTAAAACGCAACGGTCAGGAAGTGCCATGTGTTTTGGATGTACTTCCCTAGGTCCATATACTGCTGTCACTATTTTATTTCTTCCAAACTCTATAAATGCTGAACCATCAGCGTTTTTTACTACACCTACGGTTATTTTTATTTCTCTCAGTTCGTCTGCTCGTCTACCATCGGTACGTATACCCTGTTCATCTATTAAATTTCTTGTCTGAGTCATTACACCTTCTCACCCTTTTTGACTTCCTCTTCCAACTCTTCCTCTACTTCTTGGATACTTGACTGAACCTCCTCTAGCTGGCCATTTTGGGTCTGAGTTGGTGGGAAAGCATCTTGGGAGCCGGGTTCTTGGACATTCAGTAAGACTTTTATGCGCTGGGTTAGGTTAGCGGTATGGGCTTCTTCCTCCACCATCTTTATCGCCCTAATTGATAATTTTGTTCCTTCAGAAGTTCTGCCGCTAACAACTATGATTCCATTTTGACCGATCAATACTCTAGTTTGGGTTGCCTGCTCAATCATCTGTATCATTGAACCGCGCTTTCCAATCAGCCTTGGAACTCGGGTTGCAGAAATTTTCAGAAATTCACCTCGAGGTATCTTACCCAAATCTTTATCCTGAATTGTTAACATCGGATCCCTGGTTCTATCAAATGCCATAATTCTGGAAGAAATTAGATCGCCTATTGCCAGTTGCCTTCCCATATCATCTCTGGCAGGTGAAAAATCTCGACCGAACACGTCCTGTGCTGGTAGGTGGGCCGAAAAACAAGAATTAATATCTACCTCCCAAGAAAGCGAAGAGTGATCGATTATTTTCCCTATCACAATATCATTTACCCTAGGAATATATACACCAGATAAAGGTATCACTTTGATACCGTCTCTTCCGACCTCTGCAATTCCTATTCTGGTGGCGAAAATTGAATTGCCTGATCTGATTGCATTCATTAACAATCTGAAATTTCCTTCGACGATTTTATCACCAGGAACAACATATTTCCTTTTAAATTCTTGCATCTTGTTATGATCGGACCTCCGAAGCTGAATAGTCACTAGTTAAAATCACTTCTTTCTTCATCTCTCCTTCTGGGTCAGTAACATCATACTTATATGTTAAGTGTCGAAACGCCACCCACTTATTCTTCTGTTATCTTAGCCGTTCCTTTGGTTGCGTAGGCTATCTTCTCCAATAATATACCTTTCAATCCGGCGTTTATCTCTAGTACAGCTCTTAAAGAACCGTCTGACAGCCATTGTTGGTCCTTAAGGTTCCCGGCTCCTTTGAGGACACTAAAAGTATGTGCAGCGCTTTGTGCGGGAACCGTTATGCTTAAAACCAAGGTTTCAGACTTGAGAGGTATAGTTTTTCTAATAGCTTCGACTATCATTTTTGTCTGATCTTCAGCTCTCTTAAACGGGTCAATGGTAATTCGTACCTCATCCATTGCACTCTCGATTCTAGTTGGTGGATGAGGGGCATGTGTCCTAGGATCAACAAAACTTTTGTTAATATATTGAACAATCTGTTTCCTTTTTTCCTCCACCATTCTTCTACGTTGATCAGTTGTAAGACTAAGTTCCCCCTTAAGCAGGATCTGTCTTGAAATTTCAATAGAGTCTGTAGTCTTAAAGTATTTCGTCAATTTTTCATTGCCAGCGCGTGAACCCTTATTTGAATCAGAATAAATTTCGTCTGAAACTAGTACACTTGACAAGTCTGTCCTTTTTCCTAGCTTAAACTCCAATGCTGGATCAGGCTTAACCAAAATCTCAAATCGGTTGCCCTCCAAGGTTAGGCGAACAACAGTTATTTTGCTATCCGGCATTCGACTGAGAGTATAATAGGTAGGGACATATATATTCGCGCACTCATCAGATCGATCTCAGCGATATTCTCAATTGCGATCTGCCAAATCGGCTCTATTATCTAAAAGAGATAGAATAAGATCAGCATCATAATCCCCTCATTAGAAGGCAAATTACATCACGCAGTCCTTAAGAACACCTAAAGCTCTGAATTTTTCTGTTAGGTGTAACGGCTGTAAATAAAATGACTGTAAGAATGCTGGAGTTACAACAGACCTTGCGCCAATCAAATTCGATGTGCCTTTATAGCTCTTGGTTTCCGAGAAGAGTGACCAGGCTGGTAATAGGTTTTTTTCACTTGGTTTTCAGCCTTAGGGGCATGGGATTACTTGTCCTGTTCTCCTAGGTATGTACATTTTTAAAACGCCTACGCCAAGAAAACTCAATTGATGGCTTCTCCTCTTTCTATTGATGTTCTAGAAAAAACTGATGATAGGATAAAAATCAAATTTACTGATGTTCCTAGACCATATGTAAATGCTCTCAGAAGAATTTCTATAAGCGAGGTCCCTACATTAGCTATCGATGATGTCGTAGTACTTGAAAACTCATCAGTTATGCACGACGAAGCTATAGCTCATAGGTTAGGCCTGATCCCATTATTGACAGATTTGGCTAGGTTTGTAATGCCTCATAACTGCGATTGCAAAAGCACTCTAGGCTGTTCCAAATGTAGAGTATTGTTAGTACTAGATTCAGAGGCACATGAAAAAACTAGGGTAGTAACCACCGCTGAACTAATTTCTGAGGACGAAGTTGTAAAGCCCGTTAGCAAAGATATTCCTATTGTTGTTCTTGCTCCCGCTGAAAAGATAAAATTCGAAGCATATGCAAGATTAGGGGTAGGGAGGAATCATGCCAAATGGCAGCCGACGTCTGCAGCCATTGTTTCTGATGGAGATGAAGAGAATGAATCTATTCTTGTCATAGAAACAAATGGAGCGTTAAAAGCGGAAGAAACAGTATTGACAGCAATCGATATAATAAACTCAAAAATTAAGAATTTTCATCATGTAGTTCGTACGCTCGAGTTGTCAAAGAAGGACTAGGTACGTTTATTTGTGGACTCAAGATTGATAATTGAATAGGTCATGCTTACAAATACCTTTAGAGAAACCATGCTGTGGAGCCTACGTAAAGCGTTTAAGAACCATAATGCCCCTATTTGGAGAGCCCTTGAGCATAAGCTTTCAGCTCATAGATCAAATAGAAGAGAGGTAAATACTTCTAGACTGGCCAAGATTACCAATAATGGCGAAACGGTCATTATACCAGGCAAGGTTCTTGGATCTGGTTCAATCGGCCATAAGCTAACAGTTTGCGCATTTTCATTTTCTCAAGTCGGTGCTAAGAGAATAATAGATTCTGGAGGCAAGGTTATTACTTTGGATGACTTAATAGAGAACTTTCCTGACGGCAAAGGTGTAAGGATAATTGGCTAAAGAGCACTTAAAACATCCTGATTCAGTTGGACAGATCATAGTAGATGCTAGAAATTGTATTGCAGGTAGGCTATGCTCACATGTTTCTAAACTGCTGCTTGAAGGCAGCACAGTAACGATAGTAAATGCTGAAATGGCTATGGTATCCGGAAAAAGACACATGACTATAGAGAGTTACAAAGTGTCCCTTGAAATTAGCTCTGCTACCAATCCTATTCATGGCCCATTTCACCCAAGAAGACCAGACAAAATTTTAACAAAAATGGTTAGAGGAATGGTACCGAAAAGAAAGGCAACAGGTGTTGAAGCTATGAAGCGATTAAGGGTTTATATCGGTACCCCTATTGAGCTCACTGATAAAAATAAAGAAACAATCGCGGAATCTAAAATCACTAGGCCCGAGTCAAACTACACTGCGATTGGTGATATAGCATCAGAAATTGGCTGGAAGGGAGTTCCGATCTAATCATGAATAGACTTGAGCTCTATTCAGGTCAACGAAAAACTTGCCGAGCTGTGGCTTCAATATCAAAAGGTAACGGCAAGGTACGAATAAATAATATTCCAGCAGAGTTATGGGAGCCACAAATGGCTAAAGAGCTGGTTTTAACTCCCCTCAACGTTATAGGAGATCTAAGGAATAAGGTAGATATTAGCGTAAGAGTAGCAGGCGGTGGCTTTATGGGACAGGCTTTTGCTAGTGCAGTGGCAATTTCTAGGGCTCTATCAGGTGATGTAAAAGGTAACAAAGATGCTAAAGATCATCCTCTGGCTAAAAGTGTACGCGAAGAAATTAGACAGAAAATTATAGAGTTTGACAGACACCTGCTCGCGGGTGACCCAAGGCAAGCCGAATCGAAAAAGTTTGGTGGACCAGGAGCTAGACGCAGAAAGCAAAAGTCCTACAGGTAGACCATCCTCTTTTGCACTTAGCTCATTTTCCCATGTAATTAATAGTTCATAGACTCAAAGTAGCTAAATATTACACATATCTCTAGAGACAGATAACAATTGGATTTGTTCACATTAATATATAGCACTTGACGAGGATATATCAAAGAAATAGACACACGCCATAATCTGAATGTAGGAGAAAAGATTCACTCAAGGAATTAGAAATCTAGGTGCTGAAAAAAGATAGAGCAAGGATCTAATCCTATTACTACATCCTTTATTGCTAGTAATTCCTGACAAGAATCCAGCTAAAAAGCTTGCACAAATGAGACTTTTTCATTGCGAGTTGATTGATACACAGCCAAATGCCAGGATAGGGTGAGGGAGGCAGTTTCTTTTGATTTTTTATAAAGGCAACAACTTAGATATCGGACAAATAGGGAAAAAAAATTCGATTCAGCAATATATGAGGTATATTCAATTAATCCCATTCTGAAATGATCCTTTTTTTTACAAGTCCGATAGGGCTGGGCCATGCCACAAGGGATCTAGCAATTTGTGAAAAATTAAATGGAGATCGTCATAAAACAGTCTTCATAAGTGGCAATGGTGCATGCAGTCTAATCGCTAAAAGAGGTTACCGGGTTCTAGATCTATACACACCTGAAAAGTTCATGGTAAAAGCTGGTGAATTACATCACTCATTACTATGGTTCATAAAATATATTTCATATTATAGAAGATGTAAGCGTGATGCACAGTGTGTGATTGAGAATAGACGTAATGATACAATAGTTAGTGATGAAGATTTCGCTTCAATTGCTTTGGGGGAAAAAGAGAATAGGAAACGAATTCTTATTACAGATATAACTGAAACCCACTTCCTTAAGGGTATTGCTTCTATACTAGAAAAAAAAATAAACACTGAGATGCGTAAGATGATGGCTAGATGTGATTGTGTTATACTACCAAAGTCTGGTAAAGATACAGATAATCTAGTATACGTAGGGCCAATCGTCAGGCAGCTCGATGCAGATAGAAAAGCATTACGTGACAAATTGGGAATCGAAAAGAAAACCGTACTAGTCAGTATTGGGGGGACAGATGCTGGAAAATACCTCATTGAAAAATCAATAGAGGCCTACAGAAAACTCAAAAGAAGGATGGATATCGACCTTATAGTTGCTCCCGGTCCATCTTTAAGATTGGGTGAATCTGCCGACTTTCGCAACCTAGGATTTGTAGATAACCTTCATGAATTTGTCTGTGCATCAGATGTTATCATCTCTCTTGCTGGAAGATCAACTATCGATGAATCTATCACATACGGTACGCCAGGGATATTTATTCCGATAAAGAACCATTTCGAGCAAGAAGAGGGTGCTCTTAGGCTTGGATTCAGATATAACGATATATTCCGGCTTGAGTCTCTAATTGAAGATAAGATTGAATCCGGTATTAACACACCAGCGCAGGGCAATGGAGCTGAGAAAGCCGCCAAGATCATTTCTCAGTTTCTTTGAATATCAATACTAACAGGAAAGGAAGCTTGATTCTAGTCATCCGCACGCCTTGATACAATGATTAACAGCTCTGCCCTGACGAAAAGTACGATATCTAAGATCGAGCGTCGCCTGTAAACTTAGTTATTACTATCCAATAATCAATTTGACTCGTTTAGTTTATTCGTTTTGTGAAAATAACTATCAATAATTCGTTCACAAACTGAACCCAATCTAGCTTGCTGATATTCCAAGGAAGGGGCAATAGTGTCAGGGAGAGGGTTGAGATTTTATTATCTTTATTCTTGTGACAACGACTTAGTTTACCCATGCGGATTTCCTTAACTAAAGCTCTATTAAATAGGTCCACATCATGTGTACTATGAAAGTGGAGGATTACCGTAAGCTATCAGAATCAGAAATACAGACTGAAGTTGTTAAACTTTCAGGATGGAAAGTTATCAATGGTAAATTAAATCGATCGCTAGATTTTGATAACTTTGTGAACGCGTTTGGTTTTATGACTAAAGTAGCATTAGAAGCTGAGAAGATGAATCAT
>Ga0193715_1000088_pt1 | contig 23898 bp, 11 predicted proteins | sample U2m2metaG_FD_143040 | JGI IMG/M metagenome (GOLD analysis project Ga0193715, IMG submission 143040) | Soil microbial communities from a riparian zone of the East river system, Colorado, United States - U2m2 | ecosystem: Environmental > Terrestrial > Soil > Riparian zone | place: USA: East River... | reverse complement strand
CAAGTCCAACGACAACGGCCAGAGCTGGCTACCTGACGATATGCTCTCGGACGTGGTCAGTCCATTGCCGGCGCAACCTGATCCTGGCATCGTGTCGGTCTATGTGGGTGACTACGACTACGGCTCCGCGATAGCCACCAAGCACGTCACTTCGTGGGCGGACGGGCGAGTGGCCATCAACAGCCAATCACAGCAGGATGCCTTTACCGACAGGGATCTGGTTGGTTTTTCTGTCACCACGGCTGACCCGGCTTGCGGCAGCCTGGTTGTTGGCACTGCACCGACTGTGTTCACTATCGACCTGAGCGATCCCGTGGATCCGGCAACTGTGGACGCCACCGATTTCACGGTGAACGGAACTCCGGCGGACTCGGCTGGCTTATCAAACGGCGACCAGACGATAACTTTTACATTCGACACGTCACCGGTGATATCGGGCGAGAACACAATGCATATTGATGCTGGGGCCTTTAACCAGGCATCCAATAACGACCCGGTCCTGGAATTCAACTGCACGTTCCGTTTTACTGAAGAGCAGTTGGCGGTGACTGATACCGATCCGCCGGTTGGTGGCACATTCACACCGCCAGCACCGGGCAGCTATTCATATGATGTGAACTGGAATAACCCCGTTGATTCAGCTTCAGTTGCGACAACCGATCTGCAGCTGAGCGGCAATACTGGCGCTACTGTGACTGCAGTCAGCGTAAGCGGCGACAACCTAACCACGACATTCACGCTGAATATCGCATTCGGTGGAAGCTTGACCGCGGAGATTGCCGCTGGGGCAATCACGGATGCGGATGGCAATCCTAACGCGGAGTTCTCAGGTAATTACACCGTCGGGGGTTGTCCTCCCAGCCAATATGTCATAACTGAGGGCACCGACACGATCGTGCCGGGTGACACCGATGTCGGTAATCACACAGACGACGGCGATACCTTTGTGGCGCTGCCATTCTCATTCCAGTTATACGATCAGACCTTCAACGGTGTGAACGTTAGCTCCAACGGGCGCGTGGACTTCGTGAATGCTAACGAGCCGAGCGGCTACCTCTCAGCCTGTCTGCCTCCGCCACCCAATCCCTCTACTGGGCTACCGTATGACTTCACCGTCTTCAGTGTGTGGACGGACCAGCGCACCGATCTCGGCCTGAGCGGCTGTGCGAGCTTCCCCGGTGGGAACTGCGGTATCTTCACGTCGGTCTCGGGCAGCGCGCCTAACCGCATATTCAACATCGAATGGCGCACGGTCTTGTTTAACGACAACAATGCGACGCAGAACCACGAGGTGCGCTTGTATGAGAACGATCCGAACCTGAAGTTCGAAGTCATCATCGGTACGCTCAACAGCCCCAACGCCGATCAGCCGTGGGTGTCAGGCGTACAAGGCGATAGTGGCGCCGGGTTCTTCACCCAGGACTTCTGTATTCCTGCCGGTGGCAGCCCGCCTACGAACGTCTCGCGCAATTACGAAATACCACCGTGTGCGAGTCCAACACCGACACCTACCCCTACGACGCCTACGCCTACGCCAACGCCTACGACGCCGACGCCAACACCTACGCCGGTGACACCGACGCCTACGCCTTCGGCCACGCCGACAGCTACACCCAGGGTGACGCCAAGGCCGCGGCCTACCCCGCATCCTCGCCCGACTCCGTAGGCGAATGAGTTAAGGAATTAAAAGAGTTAAAAAGTAATCGGGAACTCGCGAGGCGACTCGCGAGTTCCTTGCTTTTTGGGGGAACAGACACTGCTGGCATGCCCTTTTCGGCAGTCCGCCATAGGACGGATTCACCGTGGCGAACGTGCCGAAAAGCCCTTCGAGGACCCGCCACAGAAGTCTCATGATGGTTCGCAGCCCGTCAACTGAAAGTCGTCGGCAGACTGCCGACGAATACAGGCAGGTTGCCTTCGCTCCCCAGAATTCCAGAGCGCAGCGGCGGTATCTGTGAGTTTCTTTGGCGTTATTCGCGTGTTTCGTGGGCCTCTGCTCTTCGTGCTTTGTCATTTGCCCTTTCATCCGCATCATCCGTGTCATCTGTGGTTAGAAAATCCGCAATGCCTCTTCGAGTAAGAGCTCGCCACAGTGAGTCCGTCCGTTGGCGGACACGAGCATGAGCACGAGTAAGAGGGAGTGAAGCCGGCGCTGTAACGCTTCAACCCTTCGACGCTTTAACGTGGCACAGCCATTCGTGTCCATTCGTGGTTAGCAGAACCCCAAAATCGAAAAATAGTATTGACATACTTTGGCATTCCGCTAAAACGGCAGTCCACTCAGTCCGCCGCAGCCTCTCGACCCGCCGTAGCTTTACGCGAAGGCTGGTTGGCGAAGGCGGATCCCGGCAGTTCGAAAGGAAATTAATCAGAAATTAACCGTTGAGCCACGAATGCCTTCGGGGTTCAACAAAATCCAATCTCCGCCTCATGAAAAAGAAATCTGCTCCTCAGTCAGCGCCCGCCCGCCGTAGCCTCGGCGAAGGCGGTTTTTTTAAATTCCGTGTTTTAGTTGCCGTGTTTCTGTGCTTTGCCGCAATCACGCTCGTGCTTTTTGCATTTGGCAAGGCATCGGCGCAGCCCAGACCGCCGGCGCCGAATCAGCAGCCGCTCATCCGTGCCCAATATCGCGGTGTGATGCCGGTGGTGAAGTTCGATATCTCGCCGCCATTGCGCACCATCAAGCCGTTGCTTCCAAAAGGATGCACACTGCGCGAGAACGAGGAGGAAGGCCCCATTCCGCTCGGGCCTGTCGGTCGAGTTGTTCGGGATCCGGTCGTGCAGCGAGTGCTCGGCAAGATTGGCATTCCGGCCCCCCTCATCAGTTTTGACGGGAACAGCAATCTCTGCGGCTGCTCGCCGCCTGATCCTAATGGAGCAGTTGGTCCTAACCATGTGGTGACAATGGCCAACCTGCATTTCCAAATCTTCGACAAGAGCGGCAATTCGCTCTTTGGTCCGGCCGCAAACAATACCCTCTGGGCTGGATTTGGCGGGCCGTGCCAGACTGAGAACGCTGGGGATCCAGTCGTTTTATACGATCAGTTGGCCGATCGTTGGATTCTCACGCAGTTTACCTCCGGCGGGCCGACCTTCTTCGAGTGTGTAGCAGTTTCGCAGACAAATGATCCGACCGGATCGTACTTCCGCTACGCGATCTCGACCGGAAGTAATTTTCCGGATTATCCGAAAGCTGGCGTGTGGCCTGACGCCTACTACTTTAGTACGCGCGAGTTCCTGCCTAATAACAATTTCGCCGGTGTGGGCGCATATGCACTGGATCGCGCCCAGGCTCTGGCCGGTAATCCCAACCCGACGATTGTCGGGTTCCTCGCTCCACCAACTCCGGCATACGTGGTCGGCGACGGCCTCTTGCCGAGCAGTTTGGATGGCCAGACACCACCGCCTGCTGGCAGGCCTAACTTCTTTGTTGGTTCACAAGATGACAACGGCCCGTATGGGGCGCCATCGGATGGGTTAACGTTCTGGAAATTCCATTATGATCCCGCCACTCCTGGTAACTCGACCTTCGCTATGACGACCACCCTGCCGACGCAGCCGTTTAACTCAATTCTGGGTTTATGCGGGGGTAGCCGTAATTGTATTCCGCAACCCAGCACAGCCAACAGGATTGATCACCTGGGTTATCGGCAGCGGCCACTGTTTCGACTGGCCTATCGCAATTTTGGCGATCACGAATCGCTGGTGACCAATCAATCGGTATCTGCCGGCACTGGACCAAACGGTGAGGTGTCCGGCGTTCGCTGGTGGGAACTGCGCGACCCCGATGGTAGCCCGGTTATTTTCCAGGAGGGAACCTACGCACCAGGCCTAACCGATGGAATTCATCGCTGGATGGGTAGCATCTCGATGAACTCACTTGGAGACATTGCCCTGGCTTTCAGTGCCTCTAACGGCACCAGCCCGTCAGTCTTTCCCAGTGTGTTTTATACGGCCCGACATCCGGGCGATCCGCCGGGCGAGATGACACTTGGCGAGGGATCGATCATAAACGGTACGGGCTCGCAAACCGGCAGCCAACGCTGGGGCGACTATACGGCGTTGGTGCCTGATCCTACTGACGACACGACTTTTTGGTACATCAACGAGTACGTTCCCACGACTAGCTCGATTGGATGGCGATTAAGGATCGGCGCGTTTAACCTGACTGCAGGACCAACGCCATCGCCAACACCGACAGGAACGCCAGCAACGCCGACACCGACACCGACCGCGACGCCTGGCGGTTGCCAGTACACTTTCGGCACAGGAAGCGATGCCATCGTGCCAGGTGATACCGACATAGGTAACCACACAGATGATGGCGATACATTTGTCGCCCTGCCGTTTCCCTTTCAGCTATGTGATCAGACATATAATGGCGTGAACATCAGCTCCAATGGGCGACTCGACTTTGTGTGCGTCAATGAGCCGGGCGGCTTCTTGAGCGCTTGTTTACCACCGCCGGACAATATTTGCCCATTTGATTTCACAGTGTTCCCACTCTGGAGCGATTATCGCACCGATATAGTAGGCGAGGGCTGTGCAAACTTCGCCAGCGGCTGCGGCGTTTTCACCTCGGTGTCAGGCAGCGCGCCTAATAGAATCTTCAATATTGAATGGCGCGCGGTGTATTTCAACGATCACACTCAGACGGCGAATTTCGAAGCGCGCTTGTATGAGAATGATCCAAACAAACGGTTCGACTTCATTTTTGGCACCGTGCAACCTGGAAGCGACCAGCTGTATGTCTCGGGCGTGCAAGGAGGCGCAGGGGCGTTTACCCAGGACTTCTGCGATGCTAACCCGCCAGGGCCGGGTTCGCGCACATACACGGCCGCTGGTGGAGCTACGCCGACGCCGACAGCTACGGCTACACCGACCATCACACCCAGCGCGACTCCAACGTCCACACCGACAGTGACACCAAGTGTGACTCCGAGTGTTACCCCAACAGCGACGCCAAGAGCAACCCCGCGGCCGCGGCCGACCCCGCATCCCCGCCCAACGCCGCCATAACCTGTAAGTCCTTCTTCTGTAGGGGAAGCTCTCGGCTTCCCCTACAGATGCTCTCGGATTGGGGCTTTAAGGGAACAAGCAGAGTACGGTTAGTTAGGGAACATTCATGGATATCAATGCTAGTTTGATTAGCGAAGAACACTCTACGCTAAACGATTTCATGAATGTTGTAGCCACCCGGCCTATGGCCGGTCCACTTCGGGCCGGCCTCTTCAAACTTGGAGACGGCCCACAGGGCCGTGGCTATAACACAGCTCTAGGTAATCCACAACGATGAAGAAAAGATTATCAACTATCAGCTATCAACTATCAGCTGGAAGCGTCATCAGCCTCCTTTTGCTATCAGCTATCACCTATCCGCCATCAGCCGGCGCTCAAACCACCGCTTCCGCCTCCGCTGAGGCTATGGCGGACAGGTCAGAGCAAACAGCGGCTCGCCCGTCTACGCGAAGCAAGCCACGCATGACCGAACCGTTGGAAAAATACAACATGCCGCCGGCATACATCTACCGGCTGGAAACAGGGCCGCGCATGGTTTCCCAATTTGGTCTGTTCACCAGCTTCCAGGTGAACGTTGATTCGGACGGCAATAACATCCTCGGTGACGCCGCGAACGAGTCTTCTATTACGGTTGATCCTACAAATCACAACAGGATGGCAATCGGCTGGAGACAGTTTAACAGCGTTCAGTCCGACTTCCGCCAGGGCGGTTGGGGTTTTACAACTGACGCTGGCACCACGTGGACGTTTCCCGGTGTGTTAGAGGATAACGTTTTCCGCAGTGACCCGGTATTGGGCTCCGATGAAGCAGGAAACTTTTTCTATCTCAGCCTTCTCGAATCGTTCTGTGAGAACATGTATGGCTCGATGGACTTCGGCCAAACCTGGACGCGTCTTCAACCCGACGGAGACGCAGGAGGAGGGGACAAGCAGTGGTTCACAATTGATAAGACCGACGGCACAGGCCACGGCTTCCAATACCAGGCCTGGAGCACGGCCGCCCCTTGCAATGGCTTCGGCTCACAGTTCAGTCGCTCTACTGATGGCGGAATCACGTGGATGAATCCGGTGGCCATTCCCAGCCAGCCGGTTTGGGGAACACTCGATGTGGATACCAACGGTAATCTTTTTATCGGTGGCGGTGATTTTGGAAGCTCGTTTTTTTGTGTTCGCTCCAGCAACGCGCAGAATCCTGCCGTCACACCAACTTTTGATCAAAACGTTTCAGTTAACCTTGGCGGCAGCGTATTGTTTGGCGCGCCGATCAATCCAGGTGGATTAGCGGGCCAAATCTTTCTCGCGGTAGACCGCTCCGGCACGGCTACCAACAACAATATTTATATGCTTGCCACGGTGCAGCAATTCAACGCAAGCAACGGGAGCGATATCATGTTTTCGCGCAGCACGGATGGCGGAATGACCTTCAGCTCGCCGCAACGGATCACGGACGACCCGGTTGATCAGAACAAATGGCATTGGTTCGGCACGCTCGCAGTAGCGCCCGATGGACGTATCGATTCTGTATGGCTGGACACGCGAAACGCGGCAAACAACACCGATTCGCAATTGTTCTACTCCTGGAGCACCGACGGCGGTGTGACATGGGCGCCCAACGTGGCGGTCAGCAATCCGTTCACTCCTTTTGAAGGCTATCCGGTGCAAAACAAGATGGGCGATTACATTACCATCGTGTCGGACAATACCGGAGGCGACGTGGCGTATCCTGCCACATTCAACTTCAATCCGAACAGCGGGCAGCATGAAGAAGACGTATATTATGTGCGCGTTTCTCCGTCTGGCGTACCGACGCCCACGCCCACGCCTTCCCAAACTCCGACTCCAACACCGACCCCGACGGCGACGCCGAGTGCTACACCCACAGCTACTGCTACAGCGACGGTGCGGCCAACCCCAACGCCGAGGACTATGCCGACTCCGAGAGGTCGCCCGACTCCGCCGCCCCGCCCAACGCCCCTTGGCTCAGGCCCCTTGCTACCAGCGAAGTGATCAGTGATCTGTAATCTGATGATTGGTAACGCGAAACGGCGAGGGAGTTTTGCGCGCGCAGCGCGCTTTGGAGTGCGGCGGCTTGACGCCGCTTTCCGATCGTCCGCTATCAGCTCTTAACCATCAGCCACCCACACTCAACCCATGAAGACAAAGCTCTCAACCATCAGCTATCGGTTATTAGGCGCTCTGCTGCTATCAACTACCTGCTATCAACTATCAGCTATCAACGCTTCAGCGCAGCTCGCGCCGACTTGGAAGCCCCGCCAGAAGCGGCCACTGGAAAAATACGACATGGCACCGATGTACATTTTCCGGCTGGAAACGTCGCCGCGAATGATCTCGCAGTTTGGCGCCTTCATTAGTTATCAGGCGAACGTTGACGCCGATGGACAGAATATCATTGGCGACGCCGCGAACGAATGCTCAATCTCAGTTGACCCGACAAACACGAGCAAGATGGCAATCGGTTGGAGGCAATTTAATAATGTGGCATCCAACTTTCGCCAGGGCGGCTGGGGTTATACTACTGACGGCGGAGTAACATGGACGTTTCCAGGTGTCTTACAGGATAACGTTTTTCGCAGCGACCCGGTAACCAACTCGGATGAGGCAGGTACCTTCTTCTATCTCAGCCTTCTTGAGACATTTTGTGAGAACATGTACCAGTCAACCAATGGCGGCCAGTCCTGGACAGAGCTGCAACCGGACGGACTCGCGGAAGGTGGCGACAAGCAATGGTTCACCATTGATAAGACCGGCGGCCCAGGGCACGGATTTCAATATCAGTCCAGCGACGGGATTAACTGCAGCGGCAACGGCGTGCAATTCCAGCGGTCTACCGACGGCGGGGTCAGCTGGCAGGCTCCCATCGTGATTCCTAATTCGCCCACGGATGGAACGCTCGACGTGGACACGAATGGGAACCTCTTTATCGGCGGTGAAGGATTCAGCCCGTTTTATTGTGTGCGCTCGAGCAATGCGCAGTTCGGCGATCAGACACCGATCTTCGACCAGATAACGGAGGTTGATCTGGGCGGCGAGCTCTCTGGTGGCGGAATCAATCCGGCAGGACTGGATGGGATGTTGTTCCTGGCGATTGATCACTCTGGTGGTCCGACCAACAACAACATTTACATGCTGGCCAGTGTGGTTCCTCCCGGGCGAAGCACAACCGACGTGATGTTTGCGCGCAGTACCGATGACGGAGCAACCTTTAGCTCGCCAGTCAAAGTCAATGACGATCCGGTTAATCCGAGTAAGTGGCACTGGTTCGGCACGTTTTCGGTAGCACCAAATGGCCGGCTCGATGCTGTCTGGTATGACACGCGCAACGCTGCCAACAACACGGACTCGCAGCTGTTCTATTCGTTTAGTACCGATGCTGGCGTGACGTGGTCGCCGAACGTGGCGGTGAGCAACGCGTTTAATCCTTTTGAGGGCTATCCGAACCAGAGCAAGATAGGCGATTATATTACGATCGTTTCCGATGAAACCGGCGGTAACGTGGCATACTCGGCTACGTTCAATTTCAATCCAAACAGGGGGCAGCACGAAGAAGATGTTTATTACGTTCGGGTATTCCCTGGTGGGCAGCTACCTACACCCACACCATCGGCGACGGCGTCACCGACTGCTACACCAACAAGCACACCTACACCTACAGTTACGCCAACGGTAACCCCGACTCCAACTGCTACTCCGACACCGACACCCACGGCAACGGTAAGACCTACTCCTACTCCGAGGTCTGTTCCCACGCCAAGGGGCCGACCCAGCCCACGTCCAAGACCCTGATTTCCTATGGACGGCGAATGGGCGAAAGGGCGTCAGGTAGGGCGCGTCACTCCGTGCGCGCCGCCGTCGAATCGGGATGCGGTGTGCAGAGGACTGCACGCCCTACCATCTCCCTTTCGCCGTTTCTCCCTTTCTCTTACCAAATATCTGGCAGAATAATCTTCGACAAAACTTTCGTCCAAGACTAAGAATAGCGCGACCAAATCGCCTTAACGCTTCAACCACTCAGCCAATGAAGACAAAATTGTCAGTTATCAGCTATCGACTATCAGCTACCGCGCTATTCTCCGTTATCGCGCTTTCCGCTGCTTCAGCGCAGTTGACACCCACACGCAAGGCACCTCGAGGGGAGCCGCTGGAAAAATATGATAATCCCCCCGCGTTGCCTCGAAAAATCGAGACCTCGCCACGCATGATCTCGGTCCACGGGCCGTTCATCAGCCATCAGGTGAATGTGGATGCCAGCGGAAACAATATCGTCGGGGACGCTGCGAACGAATGTACAATTTCCGTTGACCCGACGGACGGCAATAAGATGACAATTGGCTGGAGACAGTTCAATGATGTTACCTCCAACTTCCGGCAGGGCGGCTGGGGATTTACCACTGATGCTGGACTCACGTGGACGTTCCCTGGCGTTTTGCAAGATAACATCTTCCGCAGTGACCCGGTGACAAACTCCGATGAGGTAGGGAATTTCTTTTATCTCAGCCTTCAGTCGAACGTTAATCAGTCGTTTTTTTGCGATGATCTATGGCGCTCGACAAATGGCGGCCAGTCCTGGGTGGAACAATCACCCGACCAGGGAGCGGGAGGAGGCGATAAGCAATGGCTCACTATCGACAAGACCGCCGGTCCGGGGCACGGATTTCAATATCAGGCGGACGATGGGATTAACTGCGATAATAACTTTTTCGTGGAATTTCAACGGTCCACTGATGGCGGGGTCACCTGGCAGTCGCCGATCGAGATTCCTCAAGGACCCATATATGGGACCCTCGATGTGGATTCGAACGGCAATGTTTTTGTCGGCGGGGAAGGGAACACCTTTTACTGTGTTCGCTCGAGCAATGCACAGATCGGAGGCCAGACTCCTACCTTTGATCAGGTAACTCCGGTAAACCTGGGTGGCGACCTCGGCGGCGGAGGAATCAACGGAGTAGGATTGACTGGAATGTTGTTCCTGGCGGTTGATCGCTCCGGAGGGCCGACTAACAACAACGTTTACATGCTGGCCAGCGTGATACCTCCCGGGCGAAACACAACCGACGTGATGTTTGCACGTAGCACCGATGACGGAGCAACCTTTAGTTCACCGGTCAAAGTTAATGACGATCCGGTTAATCCTAGCAAGTGGCACTGGTTCGGCACATTCTCAGTAGCGCCCAACGGGCGGCTTGATGCTGTCTGGTATGACACGCGTAATGCTGCTAACAACACGGACTCACAATTGTTCTATTCTTTCAGCACCGACGCTGGCGTGACGTGGTCGCCTAACGTGGCGGTAAGCAATTCGTTTAATCCGTTCGAAGGCTACCCGAACCAGAGCAAGATAGGCGATTATATTACGATCGTTTCCGATGAAACCGGCGGTAACGTGGCATACTCGGCTACGTTCAATTTCAATCCAAACAGGGGGCAGCACGAAGAAGATGTTTATTACGTTCGGGTATTCCCTGGTGGCCAAGGCGCCACGCCGACGCCAACCGCAACCGCATCACCGCCTCCAACCCCCACACCGACAGTAACACCACCGCCTACAGCTACCCCAACGGCAACGCCGACTGCTACTGCTACTCCGACGGCTACGGCAACAGCCACAGCTACTCCACGGCCAACACCCACGCCGAGGACCATCCCGAGCCCCAGAGGGCGTCCGACTCCGCGGCCGAGACCCAGTCCCTGATTCCCGAGTGATTGGTGATCGGTGATAGGTGAACGGTAGGGACATCGCGCAGCGATGTGTCGCCGCCGGCGATCGTAGGGCCGCCGTCTAATGTAGAGGCAGGCGTGCCGGCTGCAATGTCTTCGCACCTGCGTAGGCGACACGCCTGCCACTACAGTTGTAGCCACGCCCCTGTGGGCGTGTGCACTTTGCCGCGGCTGCAGCAGCCGCATCCCGCAAGTTTCAAACCTTACCAAAGGACTTTGCAGATAATCCTCGACAAACTTATTGTCTTGGATAAAGGGACCGCGAGCGTAAACGCTCCTCCGCCGCTCCACCGGAAAATCACTATCAGCTATCGACTATCAGTCACTCACACTCAGCCATGAAGAAAAAACTATCAGCTACCAGCTATCAGCTATCAGCCATCCTTTTGCTATCAACCATCGGCTACTTGTCCGCCGTAGCCTCGGCGAAGGCGGATCAACTATCGGCTGTCTCCGCTTCGGGACAAACACTGGCGCCGATCCGCAAGCTGCCGTTGGGCGAGCCGCTGGAAACGTCCAAGAATATGCCGCCTGCGCCTCCGCGGAAAATCGAGACTTCGCCTCGCATGATCTCGCAATTCGGCGTGTTCACTAGTTTCCAAGCCAACGTCGATGCAAGTGGCAACAATATCCTCGGCGACGCTGCAAACGAGCCCGCGATTGCGGTTGATCCAACCGATCCCAACAAAATGGTGATCGGTTGGAGACAGTTCGACAGCATTAATTCCGACTTCCGGCAAGGCGGCTGGGGTTATACCACTGATGGCGGCTTAACCTGGACTTTCCCGGGTGTTCTAAACCCTGGAGTGTTCCGCAGCGACCCCGTGACAAAGTCCGATGAAGCAGGGAACTTTCTCTATCTCAGTCTTCGTGGGGACGATTTCTGCGATGACATATGGCGCTCAACAGACGGTGGCCAAACCTTCATCGAACAGTCTGCCGACGGAGCCGGGCACGGAGGCGACAAGCAATGGTTCACTATCGACACAACTGGCGGCACTGGTCATGGATTTCTCTACCAATTTTGGACTGAGTTCTTCGCGTGCGACTTTGGCGCATTCAACCGTTCCCTCGACAGTGGGGTGACCTGGCAAAGTCCTATCAGTCCTCCGAATTTTACCGATACCGGAACGGCCGAGGTAGACATCAACGGCAATCTGTTTGTTGGCGGAGGAGGCAGCCCGTTTCGGTGCCTTCGCTCATCAAACGCACAGAACCCACAGGTCACGCCAAGTTTCGATCAAAACGTTACGGTCGACCTTGGTGGCGATCTTATTCAGGGCGGAATCAATGGAATAGGACTTTGCGGGCAGACGTTCGTCGCGGTGGATCGTACCGGCACGAACAATAACGTTTACATGCTTGCCAGTGTGATACCGTTTGGCGCTGGCAACGGCACTGACGTGATGTTCGCTCGCAGCACCGATGGCGGCCAAAGCTTTAGCCCGCCGCATCGGATCAATGACGACCCGATTAACCATAACAAGTGGCACTTTTTTGGCACACTTTCGGTGGCACCCAATGGACGCATTGATGTGGTGTGGTATGACACGCGAAACGCCGCCGACAATATTCAATCGCAGCTGTTCTATTCCTGGAGTACCGATGGCGGCGCAACCTGGGCCCCAAATGTTCAGGTGAGCAATACGTTCAATCCGCAGGCAGGTTTCCCGCAAAATCAGAAGATAGGCGATTACATCACGATTGTATCTGACAATACCGGAGGCAACGTGGCGTATGCAGCTACTTTTAACGAGAACCCGAACGCCGTTGGCGGGCACGAACAAGACGTTTATTATGTGCGCGTTTCTCCCACCGGCGGACCAAGCCCGACTCCGACAGCGTCCGCTACCCCTAGCTCCACGCCGACGCCTACAGCAACACCGCCGGCTAGTCCCACGCCGACGCTGACACCGACAGCGACTCCGACGGCTACTCCTACTTCTACGCCACGACCAACACCGACGCCTCGAACAAGACCGTCGCCCAGAGGTCGTCCTACTCCGCTACCGAGGCCGAGTCCCTGATCCCCGGGTGATTGGTGGTCAGCCTGCCACGCCGTAGGTCGCCGCGGCGACCGAAGGTTGGGTGAGAAGTGATCGGCTGTAGCCCGCCTGAGGCGGGTCGGCTTGTCACGCCGTAGCTGCGCGAAGGCGGATGGCCCCCGGTCGGGCGCGCCATCAACACTACAGACGTGCCGCGCTCAGCGAGGCCACAGGGCGCATACCATATCTCAGGAATGCGTAGCGATTGTTGTGGATGGATCGGCCCGCTGCCGCAGGACGATGGCTGATGAGTCGTCGAAGGCGCAAATATAAGGCGGCCAAGCCGCGTAACCAACGCGTTGAGGACGACGCGTTCCACCCACAGATCCGTTTGGGGCACTTTGAAGAGAACACCGCTTCTGATGGATTTTGCACGAAGTGCTTTGATGCGTCCGCGCATCGCTTTTTGGATTTTCGATCAGATCTGCCCACGAACCTCTGCTTTTCGTCGGATCCTTTCCGAAATACTAACAGTATCGTTACCAAGGGAACATTATCCTCACATCAGTGGCATCGGAAAAAATCTGATTTATCCGTGTGATCCGCGGCTTACCGCACCGTCAATCGCAACGATTTAACCTGGCGAAGCCATTCGCGGGCCTTCTCTCTCTTCGGTCTTGTCTGGCGCGTAGTTCGCTGCCGCAAGCGGGTCGGGATTAATATTTCGGGAAAAATTAAAAAATGTTGACGCACTTCCACCGAATCCGATAGGCTCACAAGCCCACTCCACACGGAAAACTAAACTTCATCTATGAAAAAGAAATCCACTTCGAAATCCGCATTCTTTAATCTTCGCGTTTTAATTGCTGCGGTCGTTTGCCTCGGTGCCCTCGCTGTAGCGCTCTTTGGCGCCGGCGCGTTCGCCCAGCCGAAAGCCGCCCAACAGAGCAGTCGCTCCAAAGGCGCACAGGACGCCCCTGGCACACAAACACCGGATGTTGTGCAAATGGTTGGTCCCGTCAGGACAATCACAGATGTGCGACACCTCCCTTATATTCCCAACGAAGGGGAAATTGAAGAGCGACGCCTGACGCGATATCAGTTCCCGAATACAGGCCCACTACCATCAGCACCAAAGGCGCCTTCCTCACCTTGGATGCAAAAGTTGCTCAAGAACATTTTTCGACCGACACCAACGATGCCGGGACCGCTGCTGACATTTGATGGGATGAATTCATCGGAGACCGCTTGCGGTTGTTTGCCGCCTGACACCGATGGCGACGTCGGCCCGAATCATTACGTCGAAGCGCTCAACGTCGCATTCAGGGTTTATGATAAGTCCGGCACCCCACTCACACCTCCGACCACATTTAATTCACTCTTCGCCCCATTGGTGGGCACGCCTTGCAGCGGTTCCAACGGCGGAGACCCTTTTGTTTTCTACGATCACATCGCCGATCGTTGGGTGATCAGCGATTTCGCGTTCCCTAGCCTATCTGGACCGTTCTATCAATGCATCGGCGTTTCTACAAGTGGCGATCCCACCGGCACCTATAACCTGTACGCAATCCAAGTTGAGCCGTCGCAGCCAACTTGGATCGGCGATTACCCGAAGATGGCGTTGTGGAGTGATCCGCAGCCTGGCGGCGCCTATCACCTGACGGTCAACTTGTTTGATGGCCCAACTCTGGCCTTCGAAGGCGTGCGCGTTTTTGCGTTCGATCGTGGGTCGATGCTCACTGGTGGCCCCGCTAATGCCATTGCCTTTACCCTCTCCCTCGCGGGCGTGGGCGATTCCTATAGCTTTGTTGCCGCGAACTTTCGTACCGGCGACGCGCCACCTGCGGGGAGGGATGAAATGGTGCTAGCCGTTGACGCCACGGTTCCCGGCGCGACTTTAACCCAGGTCCACGCTCGGTTTTTTCATGTTGATTTTGTCACCCCTTCAAATTCAACTTTCGGCGTTGGCCCCGACCATACCCCGAACGCCGAGATCACAGTCAACCCGTTCGTACAAGCATGGACCGCCTCGACGTACAACCTTGTGCCACAGCAGGGAACGTCACAAAAACTGGATACGCTAGGCGACAAAATCATGACGCCGCTCGTGTACCAGAATCGCAATGGGACGGAATCGTTGTGGGCGGACCAGACCACAATGCTGAATTTCCCCAACGGGCCGACTGCTGTTACGTGGTATCAATTCGACGTTACTGGCGGCACTTTCCCTGCGACTCCTGTGCAACAGCAAGAGTGGACCAATGGCGGTGACGGTTTATTTCGTTGGATGCCCAGCATAGCCGTCGATCAAGACGGAAACACGGCCATTGGCTATTCCACCTCGAGCGACAGCATTTTCGCCGGAATTCGTTACGCCGGGCGGTTGGCTGGCGATCCCGCGAATGACCTTGGGCAAGGCGAAGCAATCATGACCAACGGCGGCGGCGCTCAAACCCATCCCCTCGGGCGCTGGGGCGATTATACCTATACATCCATCGATCCTTCCAATGGCATGGACTTCTGGCATGTGAACGAATACTACACGGCCACGAGTAGCGCCTCGTGGGCCACAAAGATCGGCAAGTTCAATTTCGTCGGAGGCGGTGGAACACCAACGCCGACACCGACTGTGAGGCCGACTCCGACACCACGACCTCGCCCAACACCGCATCCAAGACCCTGATCCCACGAATCGGCGAGTCGGTGAAGCTTACGCGTGCGAGGGTAGCTTTGCTGCTTCTCGCCATGTCGTCAGCCTTTCTACCGATGCAGATGCCAGCGGAACCGCAGTCCGGCATCGAAGGCGTGATTACTATCAGCCCGTGGCACCCTGGGCCGGTTAGATCGGACGAGCCGGCCTCGAAACCGCTCGCCAACGCGACGTTTGTTGTGCAAACCGAGGCGAACGCTGTTGCATCCGAATTTACGACTGACGCTCGGGGAGGGTTTCGCGTTTCGCTCCCGCCTGGGCATTACAAAGTTTCGCTTAAAGGCAAAAAAGGGGGTGTCGGCAAATATGGGCCTTTCGAGGTACATGTTGCCGCCGACAAAATGACCACCGTTCACTGGACCTGTGACACCGGCATGCGCTGACGGCAGTAAAGGTGTCGTCCAGCCTGGCGCGCCGAAGCCTTGGCGGAGGTGGGCGGCATGCGATGGGGGAACAACCTCCAAACTGGTTGCCTGCGAATCCCGCGAATTTACGCGAATGAAATTCTTTTTCTGATATTGTTCGACCAAGCAGCCGAACCTGATCGCAACGGCGACCGTTCCCCAGACCTCCCGTGACGCCCGTCATAAAATAGTAATACTTCTGTTACGTTATGATAATCGTCGACGACGTTCCAGCGCTGCACGCTAGACGTTTCGGCGATTTAACGTGGCGAAGCCATTCCCGGGCCTTCTCTCTTTAGGTATTTGGCTGGTCGCATCGGAGGTCGCCGCGGCGACCGAAGGCGGACGGCTTCCTCGTAGATCGTTGGCCCGCAAAGGCGGATTTGGAGTAATAAAAATTAAAAACCTGCCCACGAAACACGCGAAAAGACGCGAAAAGCAATTCCATTAAAAAGAAAAACATTAGCAGGCGAACACTCATCCCCCCTTGTTGATGTCCTATTCGTGTTCATTCGTGGTTGAAAAGAATCCCGTGAAAAATTTAAAAAAATGTTGACACGCTTCCGGCATAACCGATAGGATCGCCACTCTTCTACTCCACACGGAAAAGAAACTTCGTTTATGAAAAAGAAATCCACTTCGCAATCAGCCTTCTTTAATCTTCGCATTTTGACTGCTTCGGTGTTTTGCCTCCTGGGCATCGCTGTGGCGCTATTCGCCCAGGGAAACCGGACAAAGCAGACCCAAGCGAGCCGCTCCGTCGGCCACCAGGACGCCCCCGGCACACAGAGACCGGACGTGGTGCAAATGGTCGGTCCTGTTCGGACAACCACCGATGTGCGACACCTTCCTTACGTCGCGCCAAAGCGAGAGGTTGAGGAACGCCGGCTGACCCGGTATCCATTCCCCGAGGACGGAGCGCCACCGCCACTGCCAGCTGGCTTCGAGCAATTCCAGGCGATGCTCAAAAAGATTTGGCGGCCGACGCCAAAAATGCCGGGTCCGCTGCTGACCTTTGACGGAATCACTGCAGCGCAGAGCGGGTGCGGTTGTTTCCCGCCTGATAGCAATGGCGATGTGGGCCCGAATCACTACGTCAACGCGGTCAATTCCTCGTTTAGAGTTTTCGATAAGTCTGGCAACCCGCTTACCCCCGCTACCACGTTCAATTCGTTCTTCGCCCCACTGGGCAATAGTACCCCTTGCGGCAACAACCAGAACGACGGCGACCCATTTATTTTCTATGATCAACTCGCCGATCGCTGGGTGATAAGCGATTTCGCGTTCCCCGGGCTTCCTGGCAGCGGGCCATTCTTTCAATGCATCGGAGTTTCTACGAGCCCCGATCCCGCCGGCACCTATAACCTGTACGCCGTGCAACATGAGCCTACCCAGACCACTTGGGTAGGCGATTATCCGAAGATGGCGCTGTGGGATACCGGCGGAAACCCCGCTCAAAACGCCTATTTTCTTACGGTCAACCTGTTTGATGGCCCGAGCCTGGGTTTCGAGGGCGTGCGTGTTTTTGCACTCGATCGCGCATCGATGCTCACTGGCGGTCCTGCGAATGCGATCGGGTTTACCATCGGCGCGGCCGATGTGGGCGCTTCCTATAGCTTCGTCGCCGCGAACTTCCGCGCTGGCAATCCGCCCCCTGCGGGAAGGGATGAATTCGTGCTGGCCATCGACAGCCCCGCCACCGGCGGCGTGACGTTAACTCAGGTCCATGGCCGGCTGTTTCATGTCGATTTTGTTACGCCAGCAAATTCAACTTTCGGCGTTGGCCCAACGCATCAGCCTAACGCGGAGATAACAGTCGACGGGTTCGTGGATGCCTTCACGAATACCACCACTCGGCTTGTGCCTCAGCAGGGCACGGCAGTAAGGTTAGACACGTTGGGTGATAAAATCATGACGCCCGTGGTGTATCGGTTTGACGGTGCCAACGAGTCGTTGTGGGCATCCAATACGGTTTGTACCGACGCGGCGTGCACCGGGCCGACGGGTATTCGCTGGTATCAATTCGATGTTACCGGCGGCGCATTTCCCGCGACTCCGGTGCAACAGCAAACCTGGACCAATAACAATGACGGGTTGTGGCGGTGGATGTCCAGTATCGCTGTGGATCAGGCCGGCAACACGGCAATAGGCTATTCCGTATCCAGCCCCAGCATGTTCCCTGGGATTCGTTATGCCGGACGTCTTTCCTCCGACCCGCCAAGTGACCTTGGCCAGGGGGAAGCTACGATGTTCAATGGCAGCGGCAACGAGACCGACAATAGAGGTCGCTGGGGGGATTACACCATGACCAGCATCGATCCGGCCGATGGCATGACCTTCTGGCATGTAAACCAATACCTGCCGTCAAGTGGGACCGGCTTCAATTGGGTCCAGCGTATTGGCAAGTTCGATTTTGTAGGAGGGGGTGGAACACCCACGCCGACACCGACGGCCACACCGGCCGGCTGCAGTTGGTCGGCCGGTCCGGACCTTCCAAGTGTCGGAACCCGTTTCGCCGGTGTGTTTTTCCCAGCTAATGGGAAGTTTTACGCGATGGGCGGGCGCAATTCGGACAATCCCGGCAGCGAGTTTACTCATCCGTTCGAGTACGATCCTGGCACTAACGCTTGGACCACCAAGTCGGCGACTTACCCTGACATTCAGGTAAACAACATCGCCTGCGGCGTGCTTAATGAAAGTGGAACGGATTACATCTACTGTGCGGGCGGCTCGGATGTGGCTTCCCAGACCACGACTGGTCGCGTTTTCCGCTATGACCCTGTTACTGACACGATCAGCACCATTGGCGATCCCTGGCCGCCCGGCGCTGCGACAACCACTCTGCCCGGTGGCTTCACCGTGGCCAACAACCAATTATTTATCCTTGGCGGATTTGACATCCCTGGGGGCAACGCCATCACTGACATCTGGCAGTTTGACCCCTCGACCAACGCATGGGAGCAGAAAAATGCGACCCTGCTTGTTCCGCTTGGCTATATACCGACCACCACCATTAGCGGCCTCATCTACACGGGTGGCGGCAGCGATATCACCGGCGGCGTACTCACCGATACGACGAACTCCTTTGTCTATGATCCGGTAGCGGACAGTATCTCCACCATTGCTGCCATACCAAGAGCCACAGGCGAGACCAGAGCGCTCAACTTCAATGGCCAGATGTATGTTATGGGTGGTGGTAGAACTGCTCCCAACCCCTCCAACGAGGTGGACATCTACGATCCGGGCACTAACACGTGGTCGTTAGGGATCCCATTTGTCAATGGGCGGCGCAACTTCGCCACTGATACCGACGGCACCACCAACATCTGGTTGGTAGGCGGCTACGATATCACTGGCGTCCCAGTGGCATCGATGGAAATCTTCAACTGCCCGCAGGTGAGTCCCACCCCAACGCCAAGTGCAACTGCAACTGCAACTGCAACTGCAACTGCGACGGCAACAATCACACCACCTCCATCGCCTACACCAACAGCGACTATAAGGCCGACTCCGACGCCACGGCCGCGCCCGACGCCGTACCCGCGTCCCTGACGTCGTAACGGTAAAAGGTTAAAAAGTTAAAAAGTAATCGGGAGCTCGCGAGGTAACTCGCGAGCTCCTTGTTTTTAGGGGCACCGTCCCGCTGCGACGAGGCGATGGCGAAAGCAGTCAAAGAAAGCGCAAGAATCAGGCGCTACGGTGTTAAGGACGACCCATTCTAATGTACGCCAGGGTGGATCGGCTTCTCCTGAAAATGCCAGTCCGGCTCGGACCGATGGCAAAATTATCGCCGAAGGGGCAAGCAAATTAGCTTGACCAAATCCGGTCAAATATCTATAAACGGCGTTTTCCTGCATCTTGAAGCTCCCTGAAACAAAACATCCACAGAGCGCCGAGCAAATGCAGCAGTAGCGGCGTCTCAGCTTCCCAAAACATTGCTCCATAAACCTTCGCCCTGATTAAAATGAAAAAAAATCATACTCTCTCCACATGTGCCCGCCGTCCCCTCGAAGGCGGGTACTTTAATCTTCGCGCATTAGTCGGCTTTACGCTTTGCTTCGTGGGCGTAGCCTTGGCGCTCTTCGCACGCTTCTCTCCTCTCACGGATCGCGCCTCGCTTTCGAGTACGAAGAAGCCATCGCAGCCGGAGCCCTATATGCCAGTGCCAGGTGCCAGGCCCGAAACCGAGGCAGCCGACCTTGGGCGATTGGAACAATTCTGGACCGATCGTTTGACGTATCCTACAGGCCGCTTTGATCCGGCATGGCTTCGTGCTGCGGCCGCTCAACATGCGCGCCTGCGAATCGGCGTCCCTGCAGGAGCGCCTGCCGTACTGAATCCATTAAGTCCATTGGCCTTGAGCACGACCAGTTTTATCGGGCTCGGCCCGCAACCAGAGCGCATGACCGGGTGCTCGGGCTGTTTTGATTACACGACCACCGAAGGGCGAGTAAACTCCATTGCAGTCGATCCAACTACCACGGTGAACGGCAGCATTGTGGCATATCTGGGGTCCGTCGGAGGTGGTGTATGGAAAACGACCAACTGTTGCGATGCTTCCACTTCCTGGACCGTAGTAACCGATGACCCGCTGATTTCCACCACAGCCATCGACACTATTACGATCGATCCCAATGATCATAACACCGTCTATGCCGGCACAGGGGATCTCAATTACGGTTCGTTTTCCATGGGTAGTCAGGGTATTCTCAAGTCCACCGATGCCGGGGCTTCCTGGACGGTGCTGGGCGCCGACGTTTTTGGTATAGCTTTCCCGACGCCTCCGGGTCAGTTTCCACAATATAACGCTGTTGGCAAAGTTCGCGTGGACCCTAATGACAGCAGCAAGGTCGCTGCTGGCGCAAAAACCGGTTTCTACCTCTCTTATGATGGCGGCGTAAACTGGACCGGTCCGTGCTCCACTAATGGCTTTAACACCCAACGTCAGGACATAACAGGCCTGGAACTAACAGATATGGGCGGGGGCGTAACGCGTATCCTAGCGGCAGTCGGTGTGAGAGGTTTTGCTACGACAGTGCAGTTCGATCTGGGCCTGAACGGTGCGAACGGTATTTACAGTGCAACGATGGGATCGAGCGGGTGCCCGAACTTCACATCAATTGCGAGCAACGCTAATGGGTTTGTCTTTGGCACTGCAGTTGCCGGCAGCGCGTATGCGACCGGGGCGGCAATGAATGCTGGCACCGGGTCGCCTTTTGTTGATATCAATACGGGCGATCAACTGGGCCGGGTGGAGATTGCCGTCGCGCCGAGTAACTCAAACTACATTTATGCTCAGGCACAGTCTATTGTCCCCAACAGCAATGGCGGCTGCGGAGGTGCGCCGGGCTGCCAGATTGGCGCTTGGGCTTCGACTGACGGGGGCACAAGTTGGACTTTCATGGAGGGTTCCCAGGGAGGCGCGCTCAGAGACTGCGGGGGCGGAGCCGGCGATTACCCACAGAACTGGTACGATGAAGGAATCGTCGTGGATCCAAATGATCCGGAGCGCGTCTTTTTCGACACTTTCGACGTGTGGTTCGCAACGCGCACGGGAACGACGTGGAACGATACTACCTGCGGTTATTCTTACACCGGCGCGGCTGGACCTGTGCACGTGGATCAGCACGCTCTTGCCTTCCTGCCTGGCTCGTCCAGCATCTTCTTAATCGGGAATGATGGAGGCGCCCACGGCACCACAAACGCCGACGTAACAAACTCCACCACCGATCCGAGCTGGTTTAACATGGATACGGGCTTAAACACCATCGAGTTTTACTCAGGTGACATCAGCGGTAACTTCGCCAACGCCGCATCTCCACAAGCCAACGGCGGCGCCCAGGATAACGGATCTAGCTCGGTTACCTTTACCGGCACGCCAACAGGACCGGTGCAATGGCAGCTGGGCGTTGGCGGTGATGGGTTCTACGCGCGCATTGATCCTGTGGGCACAGGTTCGAGTCTTCGGTTCTGGCAGGGTAACAATAGCGGTTCGCTTCATCGCTGTGTCAGTAACTGTACGAATCAGAACGCTCCGTGGAGCGGCAGGGTATCAGGTGGCTGGAGCGGTGATACGCAATCATTCACTTTGCCATACGATCTTTTCCATGGCGGTATCCCGGGTGGCGACGATTGTCCGGCTGCAGGTGTTCCCGGCGGCTGCGGCAATCTGGTTGCCGGTACGACTCGGGTGTGGGAAACAATTCATGGCGGTAACGCTTCCTTTAGCTCGGCGGATTGGTACGTAACGAATAATCCAATAACCCAGAACATGACCAAGCAAACGCTTGGCAACCGTTCGTTTATCAATCAGGTCAAGTACTCCCCGAAATATCAGAGTGTCGCGATTGTTGGCACGAATGACGGCAATGCATGGATCGGTTTCAATCTCGGCACAGGGACTCAGGCTCAGGCTAACTGGGTTGATGTTACCGGAACCAACACCGTCCTGCCTAACCGCCCTGTGCTGGGTATTGCCCTGGATCCCTCGGTGTCAGCCGCAAATCTACCCGTCGGCTACGCGGCTGTTGGCGGTTTCAACGCTAACACGCCCACAACACCGGGTCACATTTTCCAGGTAACATGCACCGCGAATTGCGGCTCGTTCACATGGGCGGACAAGACCGGCGATCTACCGGACATTCCCGTTGACTCCATCATCGTCAATCCCAATCAACCGCAACAGGTCTTTGCCGGCACTGACTGGGGCGTTTACTATACCGATGACGTAACCGTAGGATCTCCTACGTGGCAGCGTTTCGAGAACGGCTTGCCACACGCGATGGTATGGGACATGCAGATTGACCGGGGTAGCACTACTCTCTCAGTCTGGACTCGCAGTCGCGGCGCCTACGTGTTTGCGTTGCCCGGCGGCCCGCCTCCGTCTCCAACTCCCACACCTTCACCAAGTACGACGCCAACGCCAAGTCCAACCCCGACGGCGACTCCCACACCTACAGCGACAGCTACTTCAACGCCTATAGTGACTCCAACGCCTAGTGCCACACCCAGGGCGACACCGAGGCCGCGCCCAACTCCGCATCCTCGCCCGACCCCGCGGTAAAGAAACAGTGACTAGTGATCAGTGGGAAGTGATTGGTTGTAGCCGGGGTCGCTGACCCCGGCTCAGGGCTCAGTCATCTTGAACGGTGGGTATGGCGGGCATCTTCGTCTGCCGGACTGTCGCTAAAAGACCAGGCGAGATGCTCGGTTGTCCCAGGCTGGAAGACTGTGCTACGGCGTCCGCGAGCGAGCTCTGCTCCGATGGCGGGCTCAGAACGCGCCATCAATTTTTAAGAAAAATTTAGGAAAAGTGTTGAACCGACACCGGCATTTCAGGTACAACGGTTCTTGTCCCTTAATAAATGAAAAAGAAATCTGATGGTCAATCCGCCTTTTTTAATCTCCGCCTCCTTATCGCTCTCCTTGTCCTTGTAAGTGGCGTGGCTCTAGCCATGTTTGCGGACGGTCGGCCGAGAAGCGGGAAACCATCTTCAAACGTTGCCCAAAAACAGACTCTCACAGCCGGGGCGCAACAGCCCAATCAAGCTTTTTGGGCACAAACGAATGGTCCGCAGGGCGGCGATGGGATTGCGTTGGCGACGAGCCCGAGCGGCCACATCTTCCTCGGTACTCAGGGAGGCGGCGTGTTTCGCTCGACCGACGACGGTGGAACATGGACGGGCGTTAGCGACGGAATGACAGATACCAATGTGCGCGCGTTGGCAATCAATTCGGCCAACCACATCTTCGCTGGAACATTTAGCGGTGTCTTTCGATCGACGGATAATGGAGACAGCTGGGTTGCGATCAACAATGGTTTGGAATTTCCGTCCGTTATCTCGCTGGCGATCAATTCCAGCGGAGACATCTTCGCTGGGACATTTGAAGGCGGCGGCATTTACCGCTCGACTGATAACGGCGACAACTGGACGCTGATTAATAACGGCCTGACCAACACCTATGTCACGGCGCTGGCAATCAATTCCGGCAATAACATCTTTGCCGCAACGTTTGGTGGTGGCGCGTTTCGTTCAACAGACGA
>Ga0193715_1000087_pt1 | contig 24118 bp, 27 predicted proteins | sample U2m2metaG_FD_143040 | JGI IMG/M metagenome (GOLD analysis project Ga0193715, IMG submission 143040) | Soil microbial communities from a riparian zone of the East river system, Colorado, United States - U2m2 | ecosystem: Environmental > Terrestrial > Soil > Riparian zone | place: USA: East River... | reverse complement strand
AGAAATGATTACGCGTCAATTCGGGATTCCCGTCACTTCGCCGGGCGCAATTTTGCGCCGCGAAAAAGACCTCGGAACGCCGTTGGGAAAGAAGACCGCCGAAGTGCTGCAGAGCGGCGGGCTCGTCTCCGACAAAATCATCATTGAATTAATTGAAGACTGGTTGCGCCTGCATGGCGGCCACGGATTCGTATTTGACGGTTTTCCCCGGACGCTGCGGCAGGCCGAAAGCTTAACTTCGATTCTAGCGCGATTGCGTACCGCTTTGGATTTAGCGATCTGGCTCGAGGTGTCGGAACAGACTGTGCGCGATCGCATTGCCGGCCGGCTCCAATGCGGCGAATGCGGCTTTACTACCAGCTCATCCAGCGCGCAGTTCTCAGAACGTGCCGTATGCCCTTATTGCGACGGTCCATTAGTACGTCGGAACGACGACGATCTGAGCGTGCTACAAATTCGCTTGCAAGAGTTTCGCACCAAGACCGAGCCACTGGCATCGTTTTATGGAAAAATGTCGATACTGCATCGGATCGACGGCAACCGCGAACGCGATGCAGTTTTTAGCGATATTTCGCGACTGATTGAAGACAAACGATGATTCCGATCAAAAACGCGAAAGAAATTGAAAAGATGCGGCAGGCGTGCCGCACGGCGAGCGATATTCTCGATCGCGTTAGTGACCTGGTTCGTCCCGGTATTACCACAAAAGAAGTGGACGAGGCCGCAGCAGATTTCATGAGCGATGCGCATGTGAAAAGCGCGTTTCTTGGCTATCGGCTGGGGCATCGCGTGTTTCCCGGGAACATTTGCATTTCGCTCAATGACGAAGTGGTGCATGGCATCGGCAGCCAACGACGGATTCAATATGGCGACATTGTAAAACTGGATATCGGGATCGTTCGCGATGGTTGGGTGGGGGACAATGCGACGACCGTGCCGGTGGGAATCGTTGACGAACGTACCGACCAATTGCTGCGCGTGACGGAAAATGCGTTGGCTCACGCTATTAGCGCGGGCCGAGAAGGCAGGCGCGTCGGAGACATCTGCGCTGAAATTGAGGATGAAGCGCGCCGCTTTGGTTTTTCAGTCGTACGCGAGTTCGTTGGACACGGGGTTGGACGAAAAATGCACGAGGAACCGCAGATTCCCAACTACGGCAAGCGCGGGAGCGGACCGGGGTTGAAAGCTGGGATGACGCTGGCGATTGAGCCGATGATTAACATCGGCACTTCCGACGTAAGGTTGCTCGACGATGGGTGGACGGTGCGCACGGCGGATGGAATGCCGTCAGCGCATTTCGAGCACACGGTTCTGATTACGAAGGACGACCCGGAAATTCTGACATGGCGCGCAAAGACGCAATTGAGGTAGAAGGCACAGTCGTCGAGTTGCTGCCGAACACCATGTTTCGAGTCGAACTGGCCAACGGCCATCGTGTCCTGCCGCATATTTCCGGGAAAATGCGGCTCCACTTCATTCGGATCTTGCCAGGAGACAAAGTTATGCTAGAGGTTTCACCTTACGATTTGTCGAAAGGGCGAATTACGTATCGCCAAAAATGACAACGCGGAGCCGGCTCCGCGTTTTCCATTTCGCGGATTATGAAAGTACGACCATCAGTGAAAAGGCTTTGTGCCAGTTGCAGGATCGTGAAGCGCAAGAACGTGGTGCGCGTGATCTGCAAAAACCCGCGCCATAAACAGCGCCAGGGATAGATAGCGGAATAGTTGGAGTATTGATTTATGCCAAGATTACTAGGAGTCGAAATTCCGGCGGACAAGCGCATCGAGGCGTCGCTCACTTATATTTATGGAATTGGCTTTGCCACAGCCCGGCGCATTCTCGAGCAGACGAACATCGATCCAAATTTGCGAGCGAAAAACCTTACGCCGCAGCAACTGAACGAAATTATTCACGCGATCACGAACAACAAGACTAAGATCGAAGGTGATCTGCGGCGCGAAATTCAGGGTAACTTAAAACGACTGCAGGCAATCAACTCTTATCGCGGCATCCGGCATCGAAAAAGTTTACCTGTGCGGGGGCAGCGCACGTCGACAAATGCCCGGACACGCAAGGGCCCACGCAAGACTGTAGGCGTGGTACGCAATCCGGAAGCCAAAGCCGGCAAAGTTTAATTTAATTCGTTAGAATTATGGCTGACCCAGAGAATCCAACCAATCCAAGTCCGGAAGAACCGAAAACGACGGAGCCAAAATCAGCGCCGGCTCCAACGGATTCGCGTGAAGGCGAGGCGGCTGCAGCTTCAAAAGCAGATGCGTCGGCCAAGCCTGCAAAAAAAACAGCCAAGCAAAAAAAGGAACAGCCGGCCGCTGCCGCGCCGGCAGCCACGGAGAATCTTTCGCTTTCTGCTGATAGCATCGACAAGCCAAAGATCGTCAAGGCCAAAGGCAGCAAAAACGTTCACTCGGGCATTGCCCACGTCCTTTCGACTTTCAATAACACGATCGTGACGATCACTGACATGAAAGGCAACGTGATTGGCTGGTCGAGTGCAGGGAAAGTTGGCTTTAAAGGATCACGCAAAAGCACGGCCTACGCCGCGCAGATGGTGGCGCAGGACGCCTCGCGACAGGCAATGGGTCACGGGCTCAAAGAAGTGGAAGTCCTGGTAAGAGGACCGGGAGCCGGGCGTGAATCCGCGGTCCGCGCGTTGCAGGCAGTGGGACTCGATCTCACCGTCATCCGCGACGTTACTCCTGTGCCCCACAACGGTTGTCGCCCGCCCAAACAACGTCGCGTCTAACGCTTCAACCTTTTAACGGACCCATGGCCAGATACACAGGACCAAAAACCAGAGTGAGCCGGCGTTACGGCGTGCCGATTTTCGGACCCTCCAAGGCATTGGAGCGGAAGAATTATCCCCCTGGCATGCATGGCCCCAGAGGTTCCCGGCGCAAACAATCAGAGTATGCGATCGCGCTCGGCGAAAAACAGAAGCTGCGGTACCAGTATGGACTTCTGGAACGCCAGTTCCGGCGTATCTTCGAAAGCGCGCTCCGCAAGCGCGGCGTGACGGGCGAAACACTTCTCCAGCTACTGGAGACGCGCCTCGATAATGTCGTTTACCGGCTTGGCCTGGCTAACACTCGCAACGCTGCTCGCCAACTGGTGTCGCACGGCCACGTGCTTGTAAACGGGCGCGGCGTCAATGTCGCGTCCTACAACGTGAAAGCAGGGGACGAGATCACGATCAAAGATAAACCGAAATCCCGTCAACTGGTGCTCCGGAACCTTGATCTCACACAAATTGTTCCCGTGCCCGACTGGTTAACGGCCGATCGTGACGGGCTCAGCGGCAAAGTTGCGCACATTCCATCTCGCGACGAGATACAGCCGATTGTGAACGAGCAACTCATCGTCGAGCTGTATTCGAGGTAATCATTCCCTCGAGAAACTCCAGAGCTTTATCATAGCTTTTGCGCTCAAGGTAGTGTGCCAATCGCGGATCGATCGGTTTTGGTAAACGTGTTTGCAAATCGTCGATTTGCTCTGAAATCGCTTTCAATCGTGCGATGTGTTTTGCTTCATCACGCCGACTTTGCTCGTCGCGAATCACTGCGAGGCGTTCTCGCAGGATCTGCGCTAAATCGACAAGAGATTTCTCCATTTTAATCACCGCGATTCGCTGTCGCGCATGATGAGCTCACCCGCGATCGGCATCTGACAGCAGCTGGCGCTTGGCTTCGACCCAATCCGATTCGGCGTCCCCCGGCAACGCAAATCGGCGTCGACGTTCGGAGATAAAGTAAGCTCGCAGACGAATCGCTTCGTCCGATGGTTCCGGGATTCCGGTGGCTTCGCGTGGTGTTGAAGCTTTTGTTGCAGGGCTCTTCCCGGTGCTGGTCTCATGCTGTTTTCGATTCGTAGTTATCCGGCGAGCGCGGTTGCTCTTGCCAGCCTTTACTTTGAACGACCCGCTCGTTTCCGGCGAGGTCTCATTTTTACTTTGGACAATTTTCTTTTTTTTCGGCACAGATTTTATCGTTGATTGTTTTAATTCGTTTACCGTTCATCGATTGGTTGGCAAGTGCTTTCTCGCGCTTCTTTGATCAAAGAGTAGATTTAGAACCTTCACTGGCATGAGACATTTTGTTTTCCGCTGGATCGTAACCACGATTGCTGTGTTTGTGGCTGCGCCAATTGTTGGGATCAACTACGGTGACCGCCTTGGTTGTCTGCTGGGTGCATCCCTACTGCTTGGTATCATCAACGCTTTTATTCGCCCCGTCCTTTTGTTGCTGAGTCTGCCGCTGATTCTCGTCACCCTGGGCGTTTTCATTCTCATTATTAACGCCCTGATGTTGAAATTCGTTGGCGAGATCATGCCATGTTTTGAAGTTCCAGGTTTCTGGCGTGCATTTTTTGGTGCGATTATCATCTCGATCGTCAGCTGGCTGTTAAGCGCGTTTTTCCGCGGCAGCGATGGACGTGTCCACGTGCTCACGCATCACAGCCAGATCAAGCGCGTTCGTGGCCGCGTGATCGAATGAAGGAGCGGTAATCGTAATTCGAGATTCGTAATTCGGAATTCGGAAGCCGCATCATCCATCGCGCATTAACGCGCGAAGCCGACTTAACGAATCACGCCGGCCCGCCCAGATACTTGCTCAGCCGGAAGCGTAGTTCGGTGCGCGCTCGAAAGAGAACGCTTTTCACGGCGGGAACCGAGAGGTCGAGAACCTCGGCAATCTGCTCATAACTAAGCTGCTCATATCTCCGCAACACCAGCGCCATTCGCTGGGCTTCCGGAAGCTGGAGGATCGCGTCCTCGATCGTTCGCTGGAGCTCCCCTTCCAGCAGGGAAGCATCCGGAGAGGACTGCGTCTCGTCCTTCAGCGGGGGATCCTCTGCCCCCGGTTCCGCTTGGAGAGGAATATGCGCGTGACGCTTGGCACGACGCAGCTCGTTGAAAACCAGGTTACGGGTAATTTTTAAGAGCCACGTTGTGAATTTGGCCCGCGGGACGTAGCGGCGAGCACTTTTCCACACCCGAATGAACACCTGCTGTACGATATCTTCCACGTCGGAATTGCTGCCCAGCATGCGTGCCACCGTGCCCGCCACCAAAGCCTGGTGTTTCTCGATCAGTTCCTGGAGCGCAATGGTGTCGCCTCGACCGATAAGCCGCATCAGGCGTACGTCATCGGCGTCTTCTTCCGATCTCCCTTTGTTTCCATCATCGCTCCCAGACATCGGTTCATTTAGACGGTCGTCTGAGACAAAGCTTGCCAGAAAAACGGCAACTAGCCAAAATCGCCCTTCGCCACATTCGTAGCCATGGTTTTTGTTGCAAGGCTGAAGCGGCCTGTGCAATGCTTGGTTGTCGAGGGTTTGGCCTCGCGTCCATGAATTACCAGCTTATTCCGAAAGAACTCAGGCCTATCGCAGAAAAAGTCGAGGCGCTGCAGCGGATTTCAGAGGCAGATGCTCTCGCTCTATATCGTGCGAACGACCTTAACGCCCTTGGAATGATTGCAAACGTGGTGCGGGAACGAAAGAACGGCAACTACGCAAGCTATATCCACAACCGCTACATCAATTACTCGAACGTTTGCATCTTATCCTGTCAGTTTTGCGCTTTTGCCGCCAAAAAACGCGATGCACACGCGTTTGAATATGCGATCGACGAAATTATCGAGGCAGTGACAGATGCTCTTCACCTCGGAGTCACAGAGGTGCACATGGTGGGAGGATTGCATCCGACGCTGAAGAAAGAGTGGTATCTGGAGCTTTTGCAAAGACTGCGTGCTCTCAATCCTAACCTTCACATCAAGGCCTTTACTGCGATCGAAGCCCGCCATCTGGCGCAGCGAATTTTCCGGATGCCAATCCGGGACACACTGGAAACTCTGCGCGCGGTTGGCCTCGGCTCGATCACTGGGGGCGGTGCAGAGATTTTCGATCCTGTCGTCCGCGATAAAATCTGCCGCGGCAAAGAAACCGCTACTGAATGGCTTGACGTTCACCGGACGTGGCATTCAATGGGCGGCCGCAGCACTTGCACCATGTTATACGGGCACATCGAAACGCATCAGCAGCGGGTGGATCATTTGCGCCAGCTCCGGGAATTACAGGATGAGACGGGCGGATTTACGGGTTTCGTTCCTTTCGCTTTTGAACCGTCCCAATCTCATGGGATCCTCGCCCAGATCAAGCGCGCCTCCGCGTTTGAGCAGCTTCGCAATCTCGCGGTGAGTCGCATTTATCTGGACAATATCGATCACCTGACGGCCTATTGGGTTAGCCTCGGATTACCCCTCGCGCAGGTGTCGCTTAGCTATGGCGTGGACGACCTGCATGGCACGATTCTGGAGGAAAAGATCTTTCACATGGCCGGCGCAACTACTCCGCAGCAACAAACGGTGGCTGCTCTTGAACATGCAATCCGCGAAGCGGGTCGCGAACCGGTGCAGCGTGACAGCCATTACCGGCGTTTGAATGGCACGAGCGAAGCCGGCCCGCCTAACGAGCCAGAACTGGCTTGTGCGTAACCGATAGGGCGCGACCGCCGGAGAACGGAATGCTCCGCATCGGTTGCGTGAAATATCTCAACGCCCGCCCGCTCATCCACGGCGGGGAAGGCGGCGTGGACTTCGATCATCCATCGGCGCTGTGCAATAAACTTGCGGCCGGGAAACTCGATGTAGCACTCGTCTCCAGCTTCGAATTTCTGCGTAACCCTATTTACCGGATCGTTGACGATGTTTCCATTGCTTCGGACGGGCCGGTTTACAGTGTTGTGGTCGCGCACCGCGGTCAGATCGACCAGATCGAAGAGGTCGAACTCGATCCTGCATCAGAAACTTCTGCTAACCTTTTGCGTTGTTTAATCGCGGAGCTCGGATTGCCTCCGCGACTGGTTCGGCGCAGCACGGCCGTATGGCCTGGCGCGGCGGAATTAAAAACAGGCCGTCGGGCGCGACTGCTCATCGGCGATCAAGCCGTCCGTTTCCGGCGACAGTACGCGAACGAATTTTCTTTCTGGGACCTCGGAGAACACTGGCAGAAATCCGTCGGACTTCCGTTTGTTTACGCTCTCTGGCTTATTCGCCCTGAAGTCGCCGATCCAAAACAAATCGCAGACCGCCTGCGCGTTTTGCGCGATCAAAATCTGTCCAATCTCGATCACGTAATTTCAGATCTTGTAGCCGGGGCCGTCGACTCCGGTCCCCACAGGAGGCTCAATCGTGAATTCCTTTCGCGTTATTATCGTGAAAATCTTCGATTTAGTTTTGGTGAAAAAGAAAAGGAAGGTCTGCGAATTTTCGCAAACTTGTGCATAAAACACGGTCTGCTTCCAAAGCGCGACATTGCGTTCTGTGTTGTTTAGCGAGGGATTTCGTTCCTTGAAGAACTATTGCTTTGCCTCCCCCGGACCAAGGTCGAGCTCGTAGAGCTTCCAGCCCAAAGCGGTGAAACGGAACCGAAGTTTGATTCCCTCTCGATCGACCACAAAAGTCCGCGGACCGGTGAAGAATGCGTGTTTTACTTTTGACCAGTCTTCAGTTTTGCCGGTAGGAAACCGGAACTCTTGCGGATGGCGGAGGTTCTTCAGAACTTCCGGATTAGATATTAGCATGGCGATGCCTTCCGGAGTTACGTAAGCATCAATGATCGTATCGATCAGTGTTGGTCCGAGGTTATTCCACCACTTGTGAGTTGCCGTTCCCTGAGCGAACCGCGCAACGAGTTGTTTCTTTAGCGATGCTCGAATAGCTGGAAAATCCATGCGCGAACTCAGCGCCGCGCTGTCACCAGACCGAAGCGCTGCCGTGAATCGCCAGAATGAAAAGTACGGCGAGACCCCATAGATCAGCAGAAGAAAAACGAAGATGGGCACTAACCAGCGGAATTTCATAAATCCTGTTATGTGTAATGCGGCCGGACTATCGGACGGAGTTCGGATGTATCTCTAACCGGAGGGCACCTGTCCAATTTTCTTCCAATATTGAAGAATCCATCCGCTTCCCGGAGCAGACTTGAACACTGTCGGGCGCGGGCCACCTGGCGTTCCCCAACAGGCGCGTTTATCGGTCGCATCCAGAATTTCGTAAATGCCGCGCGTTAATTGACCGGCGTGCGGTCCGCCCTCTGCAATGGAGTCCACCTGTTTAGGTTTCGTATCCGGATTCACAGTAAACGTTCCCTGTGGATGGGTCCCCATGCCGCTCGCCTTTGGAAACCGGAATGTGTTGTGATCGGTGATCAGTATTGTATTTCGCGCCACACTTGCAGGCACGGGTTTTCCGTTTACGACTCCGCGCGTTAGCTGCCATGTGCCCGACAATCGGTCGTAATCTCTCTGAGCGGCTGCCGACTGCGTGGTTGGAGCGCTTGACACGCTGGTTGAGCAGCCGGCGGTCATTAGTACCATGGCGCTCACTATCAAAACCAGGGCCGCTTTCGTCATGAGGCCTTTTGCATCGGAAACCGTTCTTTGTCGAGTGTGACTGCGAGCTGGTCGCGGTAATTTCATCACATCTTGTCAGAGAATTTTTCGCAAATAAAGTGATCGGTGCGAAGCAAGGTAGAGGAGAATCCTATCGTTACGCAGCAGCCTGGAAATTTTACGCGGCAAAGCCGATGGATTATTGCACCGCCTGAGGAGCTGAATGGCGGAGTGATTTCGTGGAGCCAAATTTGCGGTTCGGAGTGTATCGCGCGGCTGCTCTTGCGAAAGGGTTTTCGCTGCGCCGAAGAGGTGAATTCGTTTCTACGGCCCCGCCTAAGTTCGCTGAGTGATCCGTTTTTACTGCCCCAAATGCACGCGGCTGTTTCCCGCATTCTCACGGCCTTAGATCGACGGGAACACATCGTGCTTTTTGGTGATTACGACGTGGACGGTGTCACATCCCTGGCATTGCTTGCAGAAATGCTAGGTGCATACGGTGGCGCTCCGGAATTGTTTTTGCCATTACGGATGGAGGAGGGCTACGGTTTGAGCCCCGAAAGCGTCGAGCGTTGCGTCGGGCAATATCGACCCCAACTACTGGTCGCCGTCGATTGCGGGACCTCATCGGTAAAAGAGATAGCCGATCTCCGGAAACGCAGCGTGGACGTGATCGTCCTCGATCACCATGCGCCGAAGTCTGCGTTGCCCAGCTGCGTCGCAATCGTGAATCCCAAAACAGTGGACTCTCCCTTCGAATATCTTTGCAGCGTTGGGATTGTCTTCAAAGTATGCCATGCATTGCTGAAAACACGGCCACTGCCTGAGTTCGATTTGAAATCAAAGCTAGATCTTGTGGCGCTTGGCACAGTCGCCGACATCGTGCCGCTTTGTGGGGAAAATCGCGTTTTGGTGCAACGCGGAGCGATTCAGATCGCGCAGACCTCACGTATCGGGCTGAGAAAATTAATGCAGGTTGCCGGAGTGCGGCCTCCAATCTTGCCTGAGGACATCGGTTATCGCCTTGGGCCACGATTAAACGCTGCGGGACGTTTGAGCACAGCGGAAAAATCTTTACGCCTGCTGCTCACTGAGGACGACGGCGAGTCAACGGCGCTTGCGGCAGAGCTCGATCATCAAAATCGCGAACGCCAGGAAGTGGAAAAACAAATTTTCGAGGCCGCGATAGAAAAGATAAAAGAGGATCGACTCGATTTGGCGTGCGACGCAGCCATCGTTGTCGGCGCACGCGGCTGGCATCCTGGCGTACTTGGAATTGTAGCGTCGCGGATCGCTCGAAGGTATCATCGACCAACCATCGTAATCGGCTTCGACGAGAACGGACTGGGCAAAGGAAGCGGACGAAGCATCGAAGGGTTGAATCTCGTAGAGGCGTTGAGCTGCTGTGCGGAGGGACTCGACAAATTCGGCGGGCACGAAATGGCGGCGGGTCTTGCACTGCGCGAGGAAAATTTCGACCTCTTTGCTGAAGGATTTCGCAAAGCTGCGCGTGAACTTCTTTCCGATGAAGCTCTACAACCTTGCGTGCGACTGGACCACGAGGTGGCCTTCACGGAGATCGATATGGATTTTCTGCAGTGGCACGAGATGCTGCAGCCGTTTGGAAATGGAAATCCCCAGCCGCTTTTACTTGCGCGCGGGGTCGAGCCGGTTGCTCCGCCACGAGTAGTTAATGAAAAGCATCTCATCCTCCGTCTGCGTCAGGGCAATCGCCATCGCCGTGCTGTTTATTTTGATGGCGTGACGAATCCGCTACCGCGAGCGCCGTGGGATATCGCATTTCGGATCCGCGCCGACGATTATGGAGGCGAAACCCTGATTGCTATGCAAATCGAGGCAGTGCGACAAGCAGAGCGCTGCGGATGAAAAGTGAACAACGCGAACTTATCTAACCGAACAGAGATCACCGATGATGGATCACCGGTCCCTCCGCGACCATTGCCCGGCAGCGTTGCGACTTTGCAGTTACTCGAAGAATTAAATTGGATCCCACGCCCGAAGCTTCTCGCGCTGCGGCGACTAGGCATCGAAACGGTGGAAGATTTGCTTACGCATTTTCCGCGTCGGCATGAAGATCGAACTGAGTTTCCGCAATTTCCACGCGAGGAGAGCGATGTTCCAATCTGTCTTTGCGGGGAAGTAGTCAAGACCTCGCTACGGCGTTTCGGTGGCTGGAAGAAAATTTTCGAAGCCACGTTGCAAGAATCCAACCCAAACGCTCTGAGCGAGCCGCTGGTGTGTCGATGGTTCAACCTTCATTACGTGCAGAAAATGATCGCCACCGGTCAACGCATGGTGGTCTTCGGGAAGCCGAGGCTGCGCGGAAAGCGAATTTGCATGGACCATCCGGAATTCGAAGTCATCGAGGCTGACGAGGAGATCTCGATCCATTTTCGCAGGATCACGCCGATCTACCCTGCGACGGAAGGTCTTTCGCAGCGCGTGTTGCGCAGCATGATTTACCGCCTGTTGAACGAACTTCCTGACGCAGATGCCGGATTGAAGACATGGGCGCCAAGCAATCTTGTTAAGGGCGAGAGTTCCGAAGCGATTCGTGCGATCCATTTCCCTGACACCTGGGAGGCGCGTGACGCGGCGCACCAACATCTGGTGCTCAACGAATTCTTCGCCATGCAAATGCTCATTGTGTCGCGACGCGCAGATGCCTCCATCCGACAAGGCGAGAAGCACTGCGGGGCAGGGGCACTGCTCGATAGGTTTCTCGAGTCGTTGCCGTTCGAGTTAACTACTGCGCAATCTAAGGTGATCGGTGAAATTCGAAATGACCTGGCGATGACTCACCCGATGAATCGTTTGTTACAGGGCGACGTGGGCTCGGGAAAAACGGTGGTCGCTATCGCAGGCATGTTACTCGCCGCCGAGGGTGGGTACCAAGCCGCGTTCATGGCGCCCACGCAAATCCTGGCGGAGCAACACTATGATGTGTTACGGCGCTGGCTCGAGCCGCTCAGCGTGCGCCTGGCGCTGCGGACTGCCGCCCGCCAGGAGGAAAGCGGGCCATTGCCATTGTTTGAGGGAGGATCGGCTCAGGGTAGCGCACGCGCGGTTCCGGGGAGCGCGCCCGTCCCGGGCGCTGGTGCTGTTGTCTCGACAGCACGAACTTCTGACGAACCGCGAGGCGAAGAGAAAAGTTCGTCGGCGCGAGACGCAACGACCGGCACGCGAGACGCGTATGTTCCCCAATCCGGCGCATCTACCCCACGCGACGAACCCCAGATCATCGTCGGAACGCATGCCCTGCTATACGACAAAGTCTCTTTTTCAAACTTGGGTCTCGTTGTGATTGATGAGCAGCATAAATTCGGAGTCGCACAACGCGCCCAATTAAGCGCGCGCGAACCGGCGCCCGATGTGCTCGTGATGACTGCCACTCCCATCCCGCGGACGCTAACGATGACCATCTACGGCGACCTCGATGTCTCGACGATTAATGAGATGCCTCGGAACCGTGGAAAAATCGTTACCGCTGTGCGCGACGGGTCGAAGCTCGGCGAGGTGCTTGCTTTTTTGCGAACACAATTGGAGGCCGGTCGCCAGGTTTATGTGATCTATCCGTTGATCGATGAAAGTGAAAAGCTCGATGTGAAAGCCGCCGCGGCCGAGTACGAATTGTGGAGGGAACGTTTGCGTCCGTTCCGCTGTGATCTGCTTCACGGTCGACTTCCGGCGCTGGAGAAACAGGAGATCATGGAACGTTTTCGCCGCGGCGAGACGAAAGCATTGATCAGCACCACCGTGCTCGAGGTTGGTGTAGATGTGCCTAATGCAACGGTGATGCTCATTGAAAACGCGGAGCGTTTTGGCCTTGCGCAACTGCATCAGCTTCGGGGACGAATCGGTCGCGGAGAGCACAAGTCGTATTGCATTTTGCTAACCTCGGCACAGGCGAAAGAGGCTTCTGCAAAACTGGCTGTTTTAGAAAGAACACGTGACGGTTTTGAAGTGGCAGAGGCAGACTGGGAACTACGCGGCCCAGGCGATCTGCTTGGTACAGCTCAGAGTGGCCTGCCTGCGCTCAAGATCGGTAACCTAAGGACAGACGCACATTTGATGCGACGCGCCCGCGCAGCTGCGGTATTGATCTTAGAAAGGGATCCGCGTCTGGAATTGCCTGAGAATCAACGTTTCCGGCGTTTAATTGTCGAACAACAGGGACGAATCTTTTCTAACGTTAGTTAATGAAAAACTTTGCGAAATTTTTGCTTTTTGTCCTGCTGGTCAGCGCGGGAATTTCTTTGCTTTACGACTATCGCCTGAAGCACGGCGGACTGAATCTGCCTTCTGTCCGGAAGCCGGAAAAGTACACGCTGGCGTCGAATCCGAGCGTGGATCCAAAACAAGTCCCGTCGCTGGAGGCGTTGAACCGGGAGCGACGCGCACTCGTCAAGAGCGTGATCCCGTCAGTCGTGGCCGTGAAAACGTCAAAGAAGGTTGCTGTCCAGCGTCAATCCGAGCTTGATCCATTCGAGTTTTTTTTCCGTAATCGGCGACAATTTCGTAATCCGCGCGATGAGACCCTCGTGCAAAACTCGCTCGGCTCCGGTGTCATCGTAACAAACGAAGGCCATATCATCACAAACAGTCACGTGGTCACTGATAGAGAAGGGAATCAGGTTGATCAGATTGAAGTGCAACTGAGTGATGGGCAGACCAAGAAGGCGCGGTTGGTCGGCGCGGATTCAGAGGTTGATCTGGCTGTGCTCAAGATTGACGATCCGAACGTCAAGCCGCTCAAGCTTGCTGATTCGGACACGGTGCAGCCGGGGGATTTTGTTCTGGCCATTGGCAACCCGTTTGGATTCGAGGAAACAGTGACAGACGGCATCATTAGCTCGAAGGGACGACCGAACCGGACGGATTTCTTTGGAGATTTGATTCAGACCAATGCTGCGATCAATCCCGGAAACAGTGGCGGTCCGCTGATTAACCTCAGCGGCGAAGTGATTGGGATCAACACGGCGATCGCCTCGACCACAGGCGGTTCGCAGGGAATCGGTTTTGCCATTCCATCAAACACAGTGCGCACCGCGCTAGAGAGCCTGTTGAAGCAGGGCCGAATCATTCGCGGTTACCTCGGGATCCAAACCCGAGCGTTACAACCCGATGAAACCAGCTCGGATTCGGACGGAGTCCCGGTGGCTGATGTGATGCCTGGCTCGCCCGCAGCCCAGGCCGGCGTTCAGGCCGGTGATGTCATCCACAAATTCGACGGACGTGACGTGAAGAATTTCAACGCACTGCGAACGTTTGTGGCCCAGACGCCATTGAATAAAGAAGTGGACTTGGAAGTTCTGCGTAATGGAAAACCGCTTAAGGTGAAAACGCAGATTAAGGAGCAACCGATTGATTATCAAAGTTCGGGTGTAGCACCTCGACGAAACCAGCCACTGCCGCAACGCCCCGGCCAACCGGACGATCAAGAAGCCGCCGGCGGACCTCTCGCGTCAATTCATGTGGGAGAGCTGACTCCAGAAACAGCGCAGCAACTCGATCTGCCTGCCAATGTGCGAGGGGTTGTGGTCAATGGCGTCGATCCTGACAGTGGCGTCGCAGAATTGCGAAAAGGTGATGTGATCGAGGAAGTCAATCAACAACCGACCACGTCGGTGGCGGATTACAACAAGATCGTGGCCGCACTTGATCCCAGCAAGCCTCAGGTCTTGTCAGTGTGTCGGGGTAGGATGCGCTCGTTCCTCGTCCTGCGTCCGCAGTAAGCTGTAGCCGCCTCGCTGTGTCGAGGCGTTACTATGACGAATCACTGGCCCGGCGACACAGCGCCGTGGCTACAACTCGCGAGTTGAATATTCCTCAGCACGCGATGGCTTGACGGCGGCAAACGCCCGAGAGCATGTCCCAAAGCGCGTCGAGAACGCGGTTCACCGACACTTTCACCGATTCGAAATTATGGGCGTCAAGGTAACGACCCAGCATTTCGCGCTCGGCAGCGGAATGCTCGCGGTCTGCTTCGATATGGACAGTGAAATACTGATAATGCTCGGGTTTGGTGAATCCGTAATGCTTCCTGAGTCCATCGATTTTGGATTCACAGATTGACGGAATTTGGCTCTCGTATGCGTAAAGTGCGGCGAGACCTTCCGCAGTTGATCGCTGCTTGCAAACTGAACGGAATGTATTGATCAAGTTCTCCGTCTCTGGTTGCTTTTCGGTTTGCGCCAGCTCGGCCTCTTCGACGCCCAGACTACCCGCAAATTTCTTCCAAAGCTGGGGATGATTCGGCGAGCCGGCTTCTTCATCAATCAAATTATTGAGCAATTCTTTCCGCGTTCCCTGATCATCGCAGTTCGCGTGCACCGCAGAGAGATACGTCGGAAACGCTGCGACATGATGATAGTACTGCTGGGAATAATCGGTAAGCGCATCCTTGCTTAATTCTCCACGCGCCCACGCCAGGTAAAACGGATGTTTCAAGAGATGTTTTTCCGCGATGTCATTATCGATGTTGTCGAGATATTCACTCATAAATTGGTTGAGTCTGCTTATAAACGCAGGCCAAATTACTGCAAGTGTTTAGTATGATTTCTGATGATCTACCAGCGTTGCAGAGAGGTGCTACACCGATTTTAAGATGTGTTTAATCCCGCGGACGGGAATGACGACCCACGCGGGACGATTGTTTAGTTCGTAACCGATTTCGTAAACTGCTTTGTCGAGCAAATAAGCTTCGAGCATGATTTGGAGGTCTTCGCTGTTTTGCGGAATGAAGATGGCAGTGCCTGTTGTTTTCAAATAACTCTGTAGAAACACACTGCCCATGTGGCGATACCAGAGATCAGCCCAGCGTTCCAAAAATGGCACGTCTTCTTTGCGCATGGCCGGTTGCCACAGCGCGCTGTAGGCGGCGTATTGGAACGATCGCATCATGCCTGCGACATCGCGCAGCGCGGAGCGTTTCAGTTTGCGTTCGCTAAGCGGTCGCGCGGGTTCGCCTTCGAAGTCCAAAATGACAAAGTCCTTTCCTGTATAAAGCAATTGCCCAAGATGATAGTCGCCATGAATCCGGATTTTCGCGGCGTTCGCGCGACGATCGAGCAGTCGTTTTTCGCGTGCCAGGATCTCTTGTTCAGCGCCTAGCACTTCTTTCGCCTCGTCGCGAAAGGTCGTCGGAAGGTCGGACAATTTCTTTTCCAAAAGAGTAAACACGCGTCGCAGCGACGCCCGCATGTTTTGGTAAACCGAACGTTGCGCCATTGCGCTGAACGGTTCCGGCTGGAACGCCGGATCATCTGGATAGGAGGCGAGGGCGAGATGTAACTCGCCGGTGCGTTCTCCGAGCAGCTTCATCTTCTCAGGATAAACGCCGCCGAAAAGCTCATCGAGTAGCGCTCCCGGGGGCGCGATTTCATTCTGAAGATCGGCTTTGCGCGCAAGCACCCGCTCGTAGTAACGGCCGACTGCGTCCAGAGTTAGCGACCAGCCATCACCTTGGTTAACCACGGCGCTTTGCAGCAAACACACCACAGTCGGTTCCGTTTTCGCACGCCGATACTCGATCGCGCCAACGAACGCCGGCACATTTGGAAACTTGGTGTGCTCCGTAAGAAACCGAGTTATTTCGACATCGGGATTCACGCCATCCTCGATCTTGCGATAGAGCTTCAGGAAAAATTTGTTATCAAAGAGCAAAGAGGAATTGCTCTGCTCCGCACCTAACACCTGCGAATTTCCCGGATTAGTGGATTGATCAACTTCGAACGCCTTAGCTGTGACGCCGACGAGTTCTCCAGCCCGCCCCTTCATTGTCTGATGCCTCACGATTGTGTCAAACAACCGAGAACGGAATTTCAGATCCCAGATTGCATCAAATAGAATGGTCTCTTCGCTACCTTTGAAACGCGCGATCACGGCGTGCGGAGCGGCCTGAGAAATAGCGCGAGCGGCATCGCCGGATGCAATCTCGACAGGCAGAACATATGTTTCCGCGGGCGCATCGAGATAATTGACTTCCACGAACCAAAGTTGAGCGCTGCTTCCATCTTCCGAGATCGAGGACTGCTCAACGACTCTCAGATTGCGAAAAGTCCGCGCCTTTGAACCGAACCAGCGACAGCTCTGAAGGTATCTGGGCAAAATTTCGCCTTCGATAGCAGCGCGGGTGCTATTTGCCAGCAGCGTCTCTAGCTCCGTCGGCGCATTAATTACGGGTACCACTTTCTTTCTCGGCGCACGGCGTCCGTCGGTCGGCGCGTGCAGGGCGAACCAGTAGTGCGCATGTGGACCCAGCGTGATGACATAACGGGATTTTCTAATTGGCCGAAAGAGATTGCGGCTAAAAACTTCCATCGGCACATAGCCGGAGAAGCGTGAAAGATCCAGTTCCACTGATTGCGCAAAGCGCGAGAGATTCACTATCACCAGAATGGTTTCGTCCTCGTGCCGGCGAAGGAACGCGAGAACCTTGGGATTCTCTGGATAAAGAAATTCAAGCGAGCCGCGCGAAAACGCCTTGAAATTTTTCCGCATGGCGATGACTCGGCGTGTCCACCAGAGCAACGAGGAGAGATTTTTCTGCTGATTTTCAACGTTAATGGCTTCGTAGTGATATTCCGGGTCGATCGTAACCGGCAGATAAAGCTGCTGCGGATTTGCTCTGGAAAATCCGGCGTTGCGGTCCGGGCTCCACTGCATTGGGGTCCGGCAACCGTTGCGATCACCGAGATAAAAATTGTCGCCCATGCCGATCTCGTCTCCGTAATAAATGATCGGAGTACCAGGCATCGAGAACAGCAGTATATTGAGCAACTCGATTTTGCGCCGGCTATTTACGAGCAATGGCGCAAGGCGCCGGCGAATTCCAAGGTTAATGCGAGCGTGCGGATCGGTAGCGTAAACTCGATACATGTAGTCGCGCTCCTCGTCCGTCACCATTTCCAGGGTTAGCTCGTCATGGTTGCGAAGAAACATCGCCCACTGACACTGCTCGGGAATCGACGGAGTCTGTTCCAGGATATCGATGATGGGAAAACGGTCCTCCATCTGCAGCGCCATGAACATGCGCGGCATGAGCGGAAAGTGAAAATTCATGTGAGATTGGTCGCCGTTGCCGAAGTAAGCCGCTGCATCTTCAGGCCATTGGTTCGCCTCTGAAAGCAGCATACGATTTGGAAATTTCGCGTCGATATGGGCGCGGAGCTTGCGGAGGTATTGATGCGTTTCTGGCAGATTCTCGCAGCTCGTGTTTTCTCGTTCGTAAAGGTACGGGATGGCATCAAGACGAAGTCCATCTACGCCCAGACCGAGCCAGAAATCGCAGACTTTCTCCACGGCATCGTGCACGGCCGGGTTATCAAAATTCAGGTCAGGCTGGTGCGAATAAAAGCGATGCCAGTAATAAGCCTTTGCGACAGGGTCCCATGCCCAGTTCGATGTTTCGAAATCTTTAAAAATGATTCGCGCGTCCTTGTATTTCTCCGGAGTGTCACTCCACACATAGAAGTTTTTGTAGGCGAGATCGTTATCGGACATGCCGGCGCTGGCCGCGGCTACAGCACGCCGGGACTTTTGAAACCACGGGTTTTGATCAGAAGTGTGATTGATGACCAGCTCCGTGATAACCCGCAGATTTCGTGCATGCGCTGCGTCAAGGAACGCGCGGAAATCATCGAGAGTGCCGAAATTGGGATTGACGTCGAAGTAATCGGCGATGTCGTATCCGTCATCCCGTAGCGGCGACGGATAAAACGGCAGAAGCCAGATGGCAGTGATGCCGAGTTCCTGAAGATAGTCCAGTTTCTCGATCAGTCCGCGAAAGTCGCCCATCCCGTCGCCGTCGCTGTCGCAAAAGGTCTTGACGTGCATCTCGTAGATGACTGCATCTTTGTACCACAACGGATCCACGCTCGTTTGAGTCTCGCCTTGTGCCATGCGTTTAATCTTTGACGCACAAAACGCTGCGCGCAATCATCGGTTGAAAAATTGCCAGCTCGAACCATGCGTCTGTTTATCACGGTTGGAAACCGGTGGACGAAGTTGTCCATGCAGCTTAAGGAGCTAAATGGTGAGTCCGCGCGTAATCCGCTGATTGATTTTTTCGCAGTTTTTAAGCTCTCATGGGATCCAAACTAATTTCGTCCGCACGCCGCAGGTCAAGGAAACGTGCGCGCCTGACAAAATCGCGATCGCCATCCGCCTCTGTCGCCCCGCAACTCGAGCCCGGAGCTCCGAGTGATTTGGAATTAATGAACGCGATCCAAGCGGAGGACCCCGAGGCGCTCTCGCAGCTCTATGATAGATATAACGGCATTTTGAAGGCGCTTATTCTGCGAGTGGTTCACAACGAAGCCGAGGCAGACGATCTCTTGCAGGAGATATTCATGGAGATTTGGAATCAGGCGAAAAACTTCTCCTCCCAAAAGGGCAAGCCGCTGGGCTGGATGGTGACGTTGGCCCGGCGACGAGCGATTGATGGATTGCGGAAAAAGCAGGCCTATGCGCGCGCAGAGGAACGTCTTCAAAATGAAACTGAACAACAGCCCGATGCGTGGGCACATAATACGACCGAAGAGGAGATCGTGCTCAGTGATACGCGCGAACTCATTCGCAAGGTGATCGCCGGCCTTCCACCAGCCCAACAACAGGCTATCGACCTCGCATTTTTTCGAGGTATGAGCCAGCGCGAAATCGCCGCTAAAACGAATACACCGTTAGGCACGGTGAAGACTAGGCTTGAACTTGGACTTAAAAAAATCTATGACGGGCTCAAGGAGTTGAGAGGTGAACTTTAAGGAATTCCAAAACCGATCGCGGCTCTACGTCATTGGCGCGTTGGAGCCTGAAGAATTGGAGGAATTCGAAAAAGCGCGTAAGAAATTTGGGAAAAAGGCCGAAGATTACATTGGCGAATGTTTCGGGCTACACGAAGCATTTGCACTGAGTCTGCGTCCGGCGAAGGCTTCCGGCGCGATCAAAGAGCGGCTGATGGCGATGGTGCGTTCGCGGAAGGAAGCGTAGTCGTAAGCTGCTGCCTCAACCGTCCAGTTCGCGCAGGATAAATTCCTGCAGAAAACCGTAGAAGTTTATTTGGAACAGACTCAGGTCCCGGCGCGATCCGATGGGTGAGCGAAAATGGTCGCTTAATTCGCCATCGGTAAAGTTATTTTTTGCGGCGATGACCAGCCTCGCTTGATTGAGTGCGTTCAACCAGGCATCGGTATGTTTGGCAGGAATTCGCAGGGTACGATTGGCCAGACTTTTTTCATTGCCATTTAGTTGCTCCAAATCGCCAGCCACGGTTTCGGTTGCGCTTTGAAACAGGCGCCGTAGCTCAGGTTCGACGTACTGCTTCCACTCAGCGCAAAGCTCCGATTCTTTTCCATTTGTTGGGGAACTGAAGAGACGTTGCTCGGCGGTTGGTACCCCGTCCGGGCTTGCGCTTGCGGGAATCTGCCGAAGGAGCTCGGCAAGAAACGGGTCCAGCTCGGAGATCTCGATCTGGTCGTTATGCCGGCAAATCTCCATATCAACTGATCTTTTCCAGAGTGGCGAGCAGAAGATAGCCGTGTAACTGCTGGACATAAAGCTCGGCAGGCTCCCGCATGCCGGCCCACAGAATCGAACGTCCCTTTTGATGCACTTCAAGCATATGTCTTTCGGCTTTCTCACGCGGATAGCCGAATACCCGTTGGAAAACCATAGTCACGTAGCTCATTAAATTCACGGGATCATTATAAACAACCACCTGCCAGGGAAGATCGAGATCTTCTTCCGAGCGCGTTTCCTTGGTGGGCTCCGCAGTCGTTACGGAGCCGGTCTCATCCAAAGCATGAGTCGTTCCTCCCGTATCTTTGCTCTGCGCCCGGCATCCGACACCCTGCCGTCGCTCGCGACTCATGGTAGAAACGCTAACATACGACGCCCTCAGTTCAAACCGCTGTAGGCTGCTGTATTCGGGAACCGGCGATCCCGACACTGGAATTATTTGTTTTGTCGGGATCATCGATTCGGGCCACAGGTACGAACAATTTTTTTCTGCATAGCTTTCATTTTCCGCGTGGCAGCCGGCGTTCGATCATCAAACCCGTGCAAATGCAAAAGCCCATGGGCGATGTAGAGGCAAAGCTCGCTCGCGAGAGAGTTCCGAAATGCCCGGGCATGCCTCTTCGCTGTCTCGACGCTGATAAAGATTTCGCCATGTTGAAACGTGAGCACGTCCGTCGGACCCGTCTGATGCATAAATTTGCAATGTAACGAAGCCATCCGTCGATCCGAAATCAGCCAGACGAAAACCTCTTGCAACTTATCCAAGTCAGTCGGTTTCCGCTTCCGTAATTGCAAACAGCGGCGCAATGCTTTGCCTGCGAATGACTCGAGATCAGCCACATTGACCGGGATTTTTCGCTGGCGATTGCGCACGAAAATGTCCAGAGCTGTCATTCTGAGCGAGTCGAAGGATCTCAGATTCTTTCTGCTGGGCAATTCCAAACAATAATTAGAGAGGTTTCGCGTGCCTCAACATGATGTGAGTTACGCCGGCGGCCTGTGCTCCGATTGAAAATTGCGGGTGATTAAGCGCGCGCCTTTATCGAACGTAAAATACGCCCAAGCCCATTGAAAAAGGACGAGCAAGCGGTTTCGAAAACCAACCAGCCAAACAATATGCACGAATAACCATGCCAGCCAGGCTGGCAGACCGCTAAGATGCACGAACTTTAGATCGGCCACCGCCCTGTTCCGTCCAATGGTCGCAATGCTTCCCTTGTCCCAATAATGGAAACGCTGAGGTTTGCGCTCTTTGATCATCGCAAGAATGTTGCGGGCGGCGTGGCGCCCTTGTTGGATCGCCACAGGCGAGACTCCGGGCAACGGTTCTCCAGTCTGATGCGAAAAGTTCGCCAGGTCCCCGATTACTTGAACTTCAGGGTGGTCGGGGATTGTCAGATCGTCGTTTACCACGACACGGCCGACGCGATCAACAGGCACGCCTAACACCTTTCCAACAAACGAGGCATTGTTGCCGGCTGCCCAGATTTTGACACGGCAGGGTATGAATTCATCGCCAAGTTGCACTCCATGCTCATCAATATTCGTTGCCTGCACGCCGGTGCGCACGTCTACGCCGAGATCTACCAGTTGCTTTCGGGCGCTTTGCGACAGATCCTCGGGAAAGGCACCTAGCAGGCGCGGCCCCCCTTCAATGAGAATGACGCGTGCCCGTGACGGATCGATGTGGCGAAAATCTTTCGCGAGCGTGTAGCGGGAGATTTCTGCAATCGCCCCCGCCATTTCTACGCCGGTTGGTCCGCCACCGATGATGACAAACGTCATCGCCGCCTTGCGCGCCGCTTCATCATCGGTTTTTTCCGCATATTCGAACGCCATCAGAATCCGGCGCCTCAGCTCAATCGCGTCTTCGAGACTCTTTAATCCGGGCGCCAGTTTCTCCCAATCATTATGTCCGAAGTAGGAATGCCGAGCGCCAGTCGCGAGGATGAGGTAATCGTAGTCAAATTCCGAATCGGTCGTTTTAACTTTTTTGGCCGCGACGTCCACGGACTCCACTTCGGCGAGGATTACCTCTACGTTCTTGGATTTGCTCAGCACCGAGCGCACTGGAGCCGCGATGTCTGCCGGTGAAAGCGCAGCGGTCGCGACTTGGTAAAGTAACGGCTGAAAAAGATGGTAATTTGTGCGGTCAATCACCGTGACCAGCACATTCTTGCGAGCAAGCTTCTTCGCCGCCTGAAGCCCGCCAAATCCAGCGCCGATGATAATGACGCGTGGTCTTCGTTTCTGTGATTCCTTCATCCTCGAAAATTCCAACAACGTTCAACTTCGAAACGATTGCCAGCAAGCGCTTAACGCGCGATGCGAACATTCGAGCAAAGTATAGTCACACGAACAACAAAGGCGGTTGTGAAAACCTAACGACCTACTATCTTGTCCACTTATGCCAAAGGCAATCGCTCGCAGTAAAACGCGTAAATCGGTGGCAAAACGCTTTAAGATCACGGCACGGGGCAAAGTCCTGCGGGCGCACTCCTCTCGACGCCATTTGCTGTCAGCAAAAAGCGCAAAGCGGAAGCGCCATTTGAGCAAAGCAGCGCTCGTGGACAAAACGGATGTCGCCCGCATCAAGGCAAACCTGCCGTTCGGTTAGTATTGACGCACGCGGCCTGGCTGAACGACTTCTTCGCTTCGAGGCGTCGTTGTCGTTGTGACGCCGTACCACTGACGCGCCGCTTCCAGCGAATCTGGTCCTGGTTCAGGACTGTAAAGATCGCGCCGGTTAACGAGTGTTGTGCAGGACTCCACAGTCGCCATAAGAAAAATCAGCAAGGGCAACGCGAACCATTTCACGGCGTGGATGCAAACAGAAGCGTGACAGCTTGTCAAGTTCGCCGCTTTTGCACGACGGCGGGAGAGGGTTGCGCGATGCCAATGTTGCTGAGAAATTCGCTTTCCGTCAGGGGCTATGGATCGAGGACTTACGAATCCCGCCAGGGCAGGAATGCAGCAACGGTAGTTTGATCCTCCTTGCCGTAGTTCTCTGGCGGACTTTTTCCGTAGGCGCAACCACCAGGTGCGCCATTAACTGCTGAGTTATGAAGCTCCTTAAGACTAAGACGGTACGCTTTTCGCAGGTCATTGAGAAATGCGGCAAGCCGGGCGTTTACACTCTTTGGCAAAAACCATCTGCCGATCGGCACTTGCAGGCGCAGTTAAAGAATAATCGAGTCATGACCATTCTGAAGACCGAAAGCGGGACGGACTTTGGAATTGCTGGCTTCAAGGAGAAAAAAGGCGCCACTTATCTCGTTTTTCCCAAGTCATTGAAATCGTTCGCGGACAATCGTGTAGTCGGAATCGATTGGACGCTGATCAACCAGTAGCGCTCGGACTTGACGGCTTTAACCCATCAAGTTCAAAGGCGCGCTTTTCGTTGGTAGGGAAAGCGGCTTGCGCCGTCCGAAGCCGCGGCGGCGTTCCTTACCGCGCTATCCCGGCGGCCACGCCAGCGCGCGCTTGCCAAGAAGATGCACATGCAAATGGGGAACACTTTCGCCCGCATCTGGCCCGCAATTGATGACGACGCGATAGCCGCTGGATAACTCCAGTTTCTTCGCCAGGTCTCGCGCGACCAAAAGCAATTTGCCAAGCAGCGCGCGATCGTCGTCCTTCGCATCTGAAAGGCGAGGAACCACTCTCTTGGGCACGATTAGCACGTGCACGGGCGCTTGTGGATTAACGTCGTGAAAAGCGACGGCATCATCATCTTCCCAGATGATTTTCGCTGGAATTTGGCGCGCGATAATTTTCTCAAAAATGGTCATGGCGTGAAGTGATTGGTCACCTAGAGGATTCGGGTAAATCTGCGCATTCTAGCCGTAATTCAAACCCGAAACGCATTCGGTGCGACGATTTCGGGCGATGCGAATGAACCTCCTTTAACGCACCGAACAATCGAGTCTCGCAACTGTGGGATCGGTTGCAGACGTTAGTTTTTCGCGTACAAAGCAGACAATTTCCTCGCGCAAAACATCGCAGGTGCGTGTCCAGCTCTTCACTCCGCGAAGATGCTTTACGCAAGCCTGCAGGGAGCAAAGCTGAAGATTATTGGTGCCGATATCGATCAAGCTGTTAATCCGCTTTTCCAAAAGATCAAAAAATGCGAGCTCGTAGCCTGCGCCGGCATGGTAAGCGACGTCG
>Ga0193715_1000084_pt1 | contig 24472 bp, 31 predicted proteins | sample U2m2metaG_FD_143040 | JGI IMG/M metagenome (GOLD analysis project Ga0193715, IMG submission 143040) | Soil microbial communities from a riparian zone of the East river system, Colorado, United States - U2m2 | ecosystem: Environmental > Terrestrial > Soil > Riparian zone | place: USA: East River... | reverse complement strand
GAATCCTCAGAGCGTTGCAATTAAGATTGGAAAACTGACTTTGTAGTTACTCTTCATTACAAGGTCTGAAGATTTAGAACAAATTAAAGTTTGCGTCAAATTTCTGTTAGGTCATTTAATTTAATAGCATGACAAGTGCCGTCAATAAAGTAGCCGAAACTAAACCAAACATTATCATCATTCGTCTTTCAAATTCATAAGGTCTCATTTCCTAATTGTGTCCATATTAACAAGTTCTTTTTGCAATCCATTCATACCATAAATGGCCTTAAAGATAGTATCATCTATTTCTTTTTCTGAAACACCTTGATAGAAATGTATTGAGGTATTGTAGCCTCTAGAATTAGTTTCTATTTTGATACTACATTTAGATTCAAAATTGTTCTTTATTTCTGCTAAATCTGTCAATTATCAGCACTTCTTGATAATGCTAAAACGCCACATTTAGGACATTCACTAAGAGGGGCTACTGGTTGGGTTAGTCGAACCATCAAGCGTTTTTATTGCAGATAAACCTAGTGGATTTCGCATAACCAATATAAAGTTCAAAGTTCTAGATGGATTTAATGAATATGCAAACACTAATTTTGATTGGAACAATTGCTCTTTCATTGGTAATTGCGTATCCAATGATGAGTTTAGCACAGTTTGAGTCGGAAGCAGGAAACCAGTCATCGTCTGAGTCACAGTCACAGATTGAGTTCCCCCTGAATTTCACTCTAAAAGCAAAGGGTGGAGAGAAAGCAAAAGAAGGCCAAGAGAATAAGAGTATTACAGTGGATGTAACCATACAAGGTGGAGGAGGAAGCCCCACGAAGGTACCGGTAACAGCAGAAGTGCCAAATAATACTAAAATGCAGGACGTGCAACTTTGTTCATCCATGAAAGAGGGAAAGGAATCGTGTCAGTCGTTAAAGGACTTCATTCCTAAACAAAATCAATCGTCCAGCGGATCGTCTGAAGAGTCAAAGTCTTCTAGCAGCTCGAGTAACAACAATAACGGTAACGGTGGCTACTAGGCAATTAACCTAGTTAAAAATATTTTTTTTAAATACTAATTTTTTGCCAGATAGATAGGTTCTAAAGTCTAGTGATCTAGTCCCTCCTCTAGTATTTCGACAATTTATAATATATAGACAGACAAACATTGATGAAGTTTTAGATAAATTACAATCTTTATAGATTAATAATCTTGGTTCCCTGTTATACTTGAATAAGTATCAAAAAAAGCCCTCGTTTCACAGATATTATTTGACATTCATGAGAGAGTTATTGTTGAGTAGGCTGACTTTATTAGAAATACAATTCACGCAAAATCCTGAATATAGCTTCTTGAAAATTTAATACAGGTGGGAGTTTTGGCCAATGAACAAAAACAACGACCGACAGTCACCCACCAGTTGGTGTTAGGCGTTAATATAAAGTGTTCAACAAATTATATAAGGGTCAGCGAGTGTGCTTCTAAATAATGAATCCTATTAGATCAAGTCACTTTTATTTTCAATGATAACAACTACCTCCACCGATCTTTTGATAATACTTTTGATGGTAGTCTTCTGCCTGATAAAATGTAGTTGCCGGTACAATTTCTGTAACTATTTTGTTTTGAAACTTATTTGAGTCATCGAGCTCTTGTTTTGATTTTTTTGCAATCCTCTCCTGCTCTGGGGTATGATAAAAAATAGTAGAGCGATATTGAGACCCGATGTCAGGACCCTGTCTGTTCTTAGTAGTTGGATTGTGAATGGACCAAAACAGATCTAAAAGTTCTTCATAAGAAATTTCTTTGGGATCATATTTTACCTGTAAGGCTTCAGCATGGCCTGTTCTATCAGTACAAACATCCTCATAGGTTGGGTTTGGAAGATTTCCTCCAATATATCCAACTCTTGTGGATTTTACTCCTTTTGTTTTCGTGAACACTTCTTCTACACCCCAGAAACAGCCAGCAGCAAATGTAGCCATTTCAAGATTATTTTCATGCATAGCATAAATTAGTAATTCAGAGCCCTAAAACCTTTCTCCGTACGTCTTGAGGTCAAGACGTATTTCAAAATCTTTGACCAGAATTCCTGGGTTAAGTTTCACTTTCGTGATCTTATTGGTTTGAACCTAAGATGTAGATGACAGCAAGGACAAAATGATCCTTCATGAAAAAAATACACTGAACACCTTCTACAATATTTGACTCCATCACTGTAACTTGCTCCTAATATTCCTATTTCATCACAAATATGTTTGCAACCCATTCTTTAAAATTACTAGAATCATTTTATAATGTTGAATATACCTGGCCGGGAGTGGGTGTTAAGAAGAGACATGAATTTCAAATCCAACATCTTTCACTTTTGGTGTAATTATGAGAAAAAATAAAAAAGTCATTTCAGATGTAAACATTATCTTTTACTAATTTCTGTAGTTTGACTATTGCATCCGAAAGTGGTTGATTAGTACCAAAAATTATCAATGTGTGATTACCAGTCTTATTATCCGGCCAGTACTTACCTTGGCAATACGAGCAAGTGTTATAGGTGAAATTGTACTTGCTAAGAATATTAAAGCCGTTCTTTGGGAATTCACTTTCATAATAGCCCAGCCATCCAGGATGCATTATTCCGTCATTGTCCAAATTATTCGATACTTGATGAGTTGGAGAATAAAATCCACCCACTACCTCATTACTCGAAGAACTTTCATCCGTTACCGTAATGCTACCTTTCATCCAATCATATATAGTATCTACAATACTGTATTTTCCTACTGGTAATATTTTTAATTCAGATGCGTCAGAATAATTCATCTTTCCAGTGGTATAAATCACATTTCCAGAGCTATCCTTTACATTGATAGTATGAGGATGCGGTGTATCCCAAGGAGCGTCTGCATTAAGAAACAATACAGCTGTTCCTTTGGGAATAACTACGTGCGTTGGCACATAGTCTGGATTATGATCTGTAATATGTTTATGTTTTTCTTTAGGCCATTCTTCATGCGCTTCATTAGCAATAAGAATTATGAAAAAACCAACAGATTTGGGCAGATGCATAGTTTCTGTATCATATACAGATTTGGCCTGTGGAATATCTAATACTTCTTGTTCTTCTCCAAAGGACTTATTACTAGCATTCAATACTAGCATTAGTATTATTGAAATCATGGATACTGAAATGATATAAATATTTCCGTAAGACTTGTCCATTTTCCTAGATACCCAGTTACCAATCACAGTGATCTCTTATTTTTGAAAAATGTATATCTTCAAAAATTTCAACATATTCAAAATTCTTCCAGTTCATTTCGTCGTCATGAAATTTACCTCTATCTATTACTTTTCGTAGATTTTCCATAGTTCCCAGTCTCTTATTCATCACTCAATCAAATCTCCAGCATGACAAATAAGCAAATCGTTTATATTTTTTTTATATTTTGATAGTATTCGACTAATAAAATAATACTTGACCCTCCTCATATCATATTATTTGCCAAATGAAGTGTGTCTATTGGAAAATTTTCTAAATTGTCTGATAATATGATTAACATAATCGCGTTAATCATTAAAAACATTTAAAATTACTAGCGTACCTGGAATTTCTTTCTCGATTTTCTAAATTAAAATTCATGGAGGAATCAAGCCCTCTCCTTTTGTTTCGCAATGTTGTAATATACTTTGCATTTCTGTGATTTACCTACCTCATAATTATGATGTGATCATTTCTAATGAAATTTTGTTATGGAAAAGAGACTACGGTTCACAAGTCTGACAAATTAGAAAAAAAAGTGTAACTATTGAATGGTAAAACATGATTTCTTTTTATAACATGTGTTTCTCATTCCAATGTGTCACAAACTCTTGAATATTGTCTTTGAAATCTTTCATGGAGCGCATTAGAAAAGAGTGTCCAAATTCCCAACCTAACCTATCACATGTTTTACATTCTCTTTCATATTGGGAGGAATAGCCGTGAGCTTCACCTACTATACATTTTGAAGGACTGTCAAGACTAAAGTACAATTTCCACCATCCCAAAGACAATGGAAATGGAAATCCTTCTTGTTGTAAAGCCTTAATTTTATCTGCCCAATTGGGTGCAATATCAACAATCCTCTGACTTTTTTGTATTACTCCTTGGTACAAGTTATAATATTCTAATAGACCGATATTATTAAGTATTAAATTGGATTATCGACGACTATCTAGACGTTAATAAAGTATTAGCATAATTCTCAGCACATTTTTTCATTTATGGGACTAGAATTACACGTTTTGAACAAAAATAACACATTAACTGGAAAAAAATTAAAATTTTAAATGTTAATGAAGTATTCCATTATATTCTGTATTCTTATTGCCAGAAATTTTTCATTTGAGAATTATTTGATCTTTCTTTTCATGTGAGTACATTAGATGTATTCCACATATCATTATAGATATGGCAATGATCTGATTTATACTTATTAATTCATTCAGGAATATAATTGCAAAAACTAGTCCAAATACCGCAGATAAGGACAACAGAGATGAGGCTTTGACTACTCCAATCCTTTTTATGCTGTGTAGATATAGATAGAGTGATATCGCAAATCCAAAGACACCTAGAAAAACAACAGGAAGTAATTGTTCTCTTTGAATATTGAAAGGAATTCCTAAAATGAAAACCGTTCCTAGCAAAATGGAACCTCCGATCAAAGCTTTTAATTGAACCAATTTTGACACATCTACCCGTCTAACTATTATCTTACAAATATTGTTATCGAGTCCCCAGATTATTGTTGATGCGATTACAAACACATTACCTATATTCAACTTAAATATAGAACTATTAAAATCAAGGTTTGTTGTTACCAGAAATACGCCACCAAGGATCAATGTTACTGCAATATATCCAACACGGCTCAATCTTTCTTTAAAAATAAGTAGCGCAAATAAAATCGAAAATACAGTTTCGCCGTTTGCGAGTAGGGCAGTATCTGCAGCTGTACTTAGCTTTAACCCTACAAAAAAGATAATAGGTGCAATGGTTGCACCAGCTACTGCACTTGTTACAATTAGACCGTAGTACTTCATTGTAATTTTTGATCGTGCTCGTGAGGCAGAAGGAGTAAAGAACAGACCAGCAATTAAGTAAATGATTGACGAAAGGACAATAGGATTTATTGTTGACAGTATAGGTTTTGCTACGGTAGAAACGGACCCAAAGAGTATTGCAGCGACAATCGCCGACAGATACCCAATGATTACATTGGAATTTGTCAATTTACTTTCGGTCAATTTTTATCTTCGCACTCATGACGGACACTTTATAATTATTAAAACTTAGCCATATTGTATACCTTTTACATTCAATTCAATCTAATTGTTGATTAGAGACCTCTACTTGGTTTTATTTTCTGTTCCGAACATTAAGTTACCAACAATCTATATAAAATAATCAAGATGTCGATAACATATACATATACAGATCTCAATAATTATTTGGTAATAAATGAAAATATTAATTGAGATTATCGGAATGGCACTTGTATTGGCAGGGTTTATGTATAGCAATCCTTCCTGGACAATTAATGGTTTTATGATTATTATTGCAGGCATTATCATATTAATTCTGGGTATTATTTTAAGAATCATTTTTCGTTATAAATTAAAACACAAGAAGTAACGGGGCCAAACCATAGTTTGGTAAGGTAAGCTCTGATTAAGTCAAATGTCAGATTAACTCGATAACATGAGTTCATGGGATGCCTGTGTTATTGTTTACAATGAATCTCAATAGCAAATTCTTGCTAAATCTGAATTGTAACCAGTAATTACTATTTATACCCATTCAACATAAACTGTTTATTTGAAAAATTATTTACCAGAGTTTTTTTACTTTTTACTAGCTTGTTTACTCTTTTTTAGTATTTTTGTAATTAATATCTCCGCCCAAGAGGGAAGTGAACAGAAGGTAATATCCCCAAAATCCAAACCAATTATAAATTCGGGAAGTTTTCCTATTGGGATTGATATTAACCCAATAACAAACAAACTCTATGTTGCTAATCAATTTTCTAATACAATATCGGTAATAGATACTGATAAGTCCAAAGTAGAAAAAAATATTGATGTGGGCAATTCTCCTTATGATGTAGACGTAAATCCCTTCTCTAACAGAATATATGCATCAAATAGAGATTCTGACACAATTTCCGTGATTGATGGTTTTACTAATAAAGAACTTACTAGGATACGAGTAGGAGATTCTCCATTGGGGATAGGGATCAATTTAGGTAGAGGATGGGTATACGTAGCAAACCTAGATTCAAATACGATTACAGTGATTGATGCAATTGATAATCATATAATAAAATCGTTAAAGTATGCTTCGTTACCCTATGATATTGTAATCAATCCACTTACAAACAAAGTCTATGTCTCAGATTTAGGGAAAGATAGTGTTTTAGTTCTGGATGGAAGTAACAATACATTGGTATCAACCATTACTGTTGGTTCGAATCCCTCTGTACTAGCTATCAACACACAAACTAATACCATTTATGTCTCAAACTTCTCAAACGATACTGTAAGTGTCATAAATGGGACATCTAACAAAATTGAAACTAATGTAAAAGTCGGGCATAATCCAGTTGGAATTGCGGTTAATCCACGAATTAACAAAATTTATGTTAACAATATGGCGGATAATACTATTAGTGTAATTAATGGGACAACAAATAAGGTGATGGAAAATATTTCTCTAGAACCTGCAATAATTGCATCAGGAGTTAACACTCCTTTCATTAATGTCCCCTTAAAAGTAACCTTTCCGCTCATTGCAACTAAATTAGCAGTAGATCCTAGTACAAACTTCACATACGTGACTAATCCTAGGTCTAATGGGATAATTACTATCGATGGAAAAACAGACAAAATAATTACAAAAATACTTATGGATATCAATCCTCCAAATGCTGGAATTGTAAAATGTAACGATACCATTCTAGGTGATGGTGAGTTTATCACATTTCCTCTCAATTCCCTTGCTAAATGTGAAGCAATACCTGACAGGGGGTACGACTTTGGTCATTGGTCTGTCACGAATAATACGAACCAAAATCCAGTAATTTTTAATGTCACTGGTTATGAGACCCTAACCGCAAATTTCAAAGGGGCAATCTTGACGGAAACATTTATCATATTAACTTCAGTGATAATAGGTTTAGCTTCGACTATTGGAGGTTGGTTTTATAGACAAAGATCTAGATTGTCTTTTAAGAGAAGCCTAACAAACATAGATTATACTTATGAAATGTTATCAAAAAACAATAAAGAAGAATGCATAAAACAACTTGAGCAAATTCAACGAGATTTAAACTTCTTACATAGAAAAGGAAAAATTAATGAATCACAGTTAGAGTTCCTAGAAAAGAGAATTAATTGGTATATAAGTCGAGTTAATATAAGTAAATAAAAAGATTTCATATGGTAGTAATTATTTAACGATAGTAATGAAGGGACACCACCACCAAATGGTTATACTCAACTTTATTTATAACGAAATTTAAATTTAGGGAACTGTACCACAGGATTCATAAATAACGGCGGTTCTAATTATCAAGATATCGTAAATGAAAAGGAGGTGTTCAACTGAACGGTAGAGAACGAATCAATTACCGTTTTTACAAATAATCGAATAAGTAATAGAAAAAAAATATTTGACTACATCAAAAGATATCCTGGATCCCATACAAGAAAAATTGTAAAAGATTTATCTTTGGCAATGGGTGATGTTCAGTATCATCTCAACTTCTTAGAAATTAATGGCTGTATAAAGTCACGAAAGTTTGGCAACTACAAAACCTTCTATTCAATGAATGTAACAGACATACGCCATGAGCTAATCCTTGCAGTCCTACACCAAGAAACACTACGTGGAATAATATTATACCTAATTGAACATCCGGCGGCGACACAAAGTAATATAGCAACGCAAGTAGGTTTTACCTCTCCCACGGTTAATGCTCATATGTCACGTTTGATAGAAATGGGCCTGGTTAAGAGCTTTAAAGATGGAAAATTTGTAAGATATGTCGTCTTAGGAGATATAAAAAATATAGTACATAATCTTGAAGTTTGTTATCCTTCTTTATGGGCTAGACTATCAGATAGACTTACAAATTTGTTCTTGGATCTCTCAACAGGTTACAGGGAAAAAGAAGAAGAAAAAAATGAAATATAAAAATCTAAACTATTTGCAGAAAGCTTCATTTTTCTCAGTTTGTCTGGCATTATTGTCAGTACTGGCCATGGCAGCATTTGTATATGGTTTTGATGATCAAAGTGATATTCTGGATAAAGGGAATATTGCTGAGTTCTTTGATCTATGTTCAGGCTTTTTTGCAGCTATTTTATTCGGCATATCGTTCCTCGCTTATAGAAATACTAAGTCGATGCAAATATTCCTTGTAATGATAGCATTTGGTCTATTTGCACTTAGAACCATAATATCTAGGCTTGATCTTTTTATACCCGAAATTGAATCCTCGATTTTGGAATTGCTACTAGCTATTTTAGGTTTTATAGCCTTGGCATTATTCTTCTTTGCCATTGTTACTAAACAAACTATTAGAAAGCACTCCCAGATTGAACGAAACTAATTCAATGAGGATTTTGCTATTTTTTGTAGCAGGTTAATTGTATCATCCGCTACACGATCTAATTTTTAATTCGAACGCAAGTTAACTGTAGGAATCTGCAGCATGTAATAAACACGATATTGTAGTCTCTAATATTGAATGAGACAAGGACTAGCATACAGTACTTTAATCCGACATACAACAGAATAGTTCGACAAATCCCATTTTTTGGTAATAATATGTTAATTCTAACATTTACATTTTGTAAAGTAATAAAATTTTGGTCACAATGGCCTTTCAGAATCATTTAGCTTGTTGTACCTGAAGTGTAATATACTTTTGATTAGGATTAATTGGAGTACTACACTAGGCGAACATGATATATGATTTTAGTAGAAAAACAATGGAACACAAGTGCTGATATATTGCCAGACCCGACAGTTGTTTATTGCGGAGGAGTTCATAATGGACAAAATTAGGCTATTGATTCTAATTGTAGGTATCATAGTAATAATTAGTTTTTCTATTTACTCATTCAAAGGAACAACTCCTTCATCACAACCGGAAGGTACAAAGATTAAACCAATAGGACAAATAACTATATTGCCATCACCTTATAAGAACTTGAATTCCTACTCGGTAAAAAATACGAGTACTTCAGATTTAAAATCTTATGAACTGGCGCCTCTATATCATTATATATCGTTCGGTACTAATCCTGTCGGTGTCGTGGTAGAGAGCGCCTCAAAAGCTCCATCGTCCTCAATGGTCATGAATATATTTGCGAATAAGGATTTGCCTGAGAATTATTATTCTATATCATTTCCCCAAACTGCAATAGTGACACACGGAAAAAATCCTGGAAGCTTTGTCGCTAATTTTCAGAACGTTATTTCTTCAGTAAATCTTCAAGATATACCTGACGACACGAATGTTAATCTTTATATGTTAACTGTTGCCAAGCCAAATCTCAAAATGCTACCGGATTACAAAGAGTTGAGCTCGAATCAGATAAAGATAGATAACAATAGAGCATACGACATCAAGTATACCTGGAGTAATTCTTCTGAGCGAGTAGAATCACTCAAGACATTTATAGAAGGAAAGGATCAAGCTGCGGTAGTTACTTTTTCAAGTCCACTTCAAGATTTTAATAAAATTAACTCGACTTTGGATTCTGTACTCAACTCATTCAAATGGCTGGGACAGTAGATGGATTGGAGAAGGGAGAATCAATAGATAATGCAAATTAAGTATTTGATAGTAGTATTTCTGATAATTCTCATTTTCGGTGGATTATATTTTAAGTTTCTATACGATGTCCCAGATGGTGAGGAGGCTACCAATAATTGGGTCAGTTGGCTTCTCGTAGTATCTGGAACAATAGGATTAATGATAGCGGGCTTGTGGAAGTCAAGAAATCCTCTTGAGGAATATCAACAGGATGAATATTCAAATAATTCAGAGGATATTCAGAATTTTCATCATGAAAACGAATCCCTTGTAGAAAAAAAAGATTTCAAATATCAAGATAGAGGTGAAGATGAATAACTACCCAGGAGAATGTCATATATGGAATTTCTGCAATTGGTATTGGAAAAACATACGGATCTTTCAGAGCAGTTGATTCCTTAACATTTAATGTAAAATCAGGTAGTATATTTGGTTTGATTGGACCTAATGGAGCTGGTAAAACGACAACTATGCGAATGCTATGTGGAACTCTGTCACCCACTTCTGGATCGGCTATTATTGCAGGACTTGATATCGCCAAAGAAAGCATAAAAATAAAAACAATTATAGGATTTCTTCCTGAAAGCACAGGATTCTATAATTGGATGAACGGTGAGGAATATTTGTATTATTTTGCTAGATTATATAACATAGAAGAACCCATTGCCCGGAAAAAGATAAGAGATCTATTGGATAGAGTTGGACTTGCAGCCAAGGCGTTTGCTCCTATCGCTTACTATTCAAGAGGAATGAAACAGAGGTTAGCTCTAGCTAGAGCTGTGATTAATGATCCCCAGATATTGTTTCTGGACGAGCCAACTTTAGGAATGGATCCAAGAGGTCAACAGGAGATTCAAAAAATGCTTCTTGATCTTAATCATGAAAAAGGTGTTACCATATTCCTTTCAACTCATGCACTCACCGACGTATCAACTTTTTGCAATCAAATTGGAATACTTAACCACGGAAAATTAATTGCACACGGTAGTCTTAATGATTTAAGAAATTTGGTAAATGATTCAACAAGTGTATTTGTCAGAATACTAAACACTCAAGAAACAGTAAGTAGACTTTCCAATTCTCCTTTTAAAATCACTATAGATAAAGTGACTGAAGACTCAGTAGACATGATTATTTCTGATAATAATATTGAACTGGATGAGGTAGTTGACTGGATCAGAAAACAAAATTTTAAATTAACTGAATTAAGGCAACTAAAAATGAATTTGGATGAAATATTCTTCAGACTTACTAAGTCAAATTATGACAAGCATTCAACGCCAATCTCAGTAAAAAAATCACCATCACCACACGTAGGTCAGCGCTCTTCTAACTAGTGATACACTTGATTATCTACAGATTGGAGCTCTCAGGCAGCTTTTATTCATGGAGAGGTGCAATTTGGATAATTACGGCAGCATCAATCTTCAGTCTTGTGGCATACTTGCTCCTCACAGACAAAGAGCTCAGCTTGTTAGATCAAGGTGAGATGTTATTTACATTCTCAGAAGTAATCATAGTTTTAGGTTTATTAATGTCTGGGATTAATTCGTCCTCATCTATTTCCACAGAGATCGAAGGTGGAACTTTTGAATGTCTTCTCCTCACACCCATAAAACATATTCAGATAGCCATTCAGAAAATGCTCTCTACGGTAACCATCTGGATTATTTTATATTTAGTTTCAACCCCATATCTTATAGTTCTTGCAAATGGAACCAACTTAGCAATTCCTTCTATTCTGTATGTTGGATTATATGGCACTGTTCTTTCGATTGCGATATCAATGATATCGATAGCATTATCATGGATTTTGAAAAATTCCAAGAATAGTATAATGGTGACCATTATGATTATTTTACTACTTTGTGCTCCATCACTATTTTTTGGAACCTCGCTTCGGAGGACTGATTTTGGTATTATGTTAGAGAATATAAACCCATTCTCACATGCCATTAATTCTCTAGATAGCGTACTAGTTGATAACCAACAGGCATTTTATGAACAACTGCCTCATGTTTGGCCTATTCTAGTTTTTGCTATTGTCTGTTCTGTTATTTTTGTTACCACCACAAAAAAATTCGAGGTTAGCAAGTATTGAAAAGTACTTCGAATGAATTAACCCTGCCGAAAAAATCAAAATGCAATTTAGCAGGTAAGAGGATAAAGCGGAATCTTATATGCGTATATTTGATAATGCTAGCAATAGGATTATCAATACTATTATTTCATTGGTCACTCATTAATACAGCCTTTTCTCAATTATCTTCGTCAGGCTTAAATTCATCCTCGAGCAAAAATGCCGTAAGAATAAATATTTCCAATCCTTCTCAAGTTATTCATGAAATGGTTGGTAAATATATTACAATTAATGCAAGCCTCAACTATCTCAAGTCCAATAAAAGTCCCGGTAATAGTACAATTGATGGAATCGCGTACATTTCAATCGTTGATGTTAAAGATAGGATTCCTGTTGATCTGGAAGACTGGAGCGTAGAAAAAGGGCTTTACATTCCGTCAATCAGTCCAGGTCAATCGCTTCCATTAGAATGGAATATAAGACTCGTCAAAGCAGGTTCATATACAATTTCTGTTCTCTTTAATGAAAATAGAAATCCCTTTTCATCTCCTATCGTTAGTTCTAGAATCAGTCTTGAAGTATCACCAAAATTAAATCTCAATCCGGGTAATGTTCTCCCTGTAGCATTTGGAGTACCAGCTTTCTTGATTGGAGTTCTTGGTACTTTAAATTATTTGCGTGGAAGAAAAACCGGCATTTATAGATAGCAAGTTAATTTTTTTTAACAATATGTAAATACGGTTCAATAAAAACTAATCTAATAAGGAATATAATACAAGTCTATAACCGTTGTTAATGGAAATCAAAGCTCTACGTCTCCGTTGGTAACTTATAATGAATGAATGAATTAAATACTAGAATCGACTAACAAAGAGCCACACTACTATGGTATTACAATTAACGAGGTGAATTGGCTTAATAGAAGATAAATTAAACTCAACCAAGGAGAGGATATTGAGTTTTATCCAAAAAAATCCTGGGTGTTATCTTCGGCAGATAAGAAATGAGTTGTCCTTATCGATGGGATCTGTTCAATATCATGCTTATCAGCTTCAAAAAAGCGGAAAGATAACCTCTACAAGAGAAGGATTGTATAAACTTCATTTTCAATCAGGAGCCTATGAAGATCATGAAAAGTTACTTTTCCGGGTATTAAACCAAGAAACACCAAGAGAGATTATTATGCTTATTATTGAACAAAAATATCCTACACAAACGGATATTGTAAATAGATTGGGAATATCAGCGCCGTCTATAAACTGGCACGTTAAGCGATTGATTGATTTAAATTTAATATATGAAGTTAGGGAAGGAAAGTACAAGAGGTACATGCTATGTGATGATTCGATTGATTCTAAATACATACTGGAATTGTTAAAGACTCACCATCCGAATCTCTGGGATAAATGGAGCAATAGACTGGTTGAAATGTTCCTGTCTCTATCTGACGAAGATAAATAGTTATTGTGAATATTTTGGAATTTTTTCCTGAAAATGGACTATTTGATTTAGTGGAGAGTCTCCTTTATGTGATAGGTACAATCTTCGCTGCTATACTAATTGCTTTATCGATTTCTGCCTACCGGAACACACATTTGAGAAAACTGCTATATGCCAGTTTAGCGTTTCTTCTATTTGGTGTTTTTCTATTTTATGAGTATTTAGAACATAGCATTCCATTAGACAATCCCTTTACTGATATTATATTGCCTTCAATGGCACTTTCTATTTTAGTGCTATTCTTTTTAGCTATAGTAAATAAAAGGTAATCATAATTCATCATCGAATTTCCGTAGGCGCCCTCCGATCCAAGAGGCTATAACATTAATTAGTTAACTTCCAATGAACTTCCTGATAACATTCTGGGCACATATCTAAATTATTTGTGTGATCACAAGAATAAGTTATCTTAGAATAGATATTACATCGAGTACACTTTTTCATTAGTTTGAAGTATGATATGAGGGAATTTGAACATTTTTCTTTCCTTTAGGTTTCAATCGCATTTTATTTCTATAATTGCGTAGTTAATGCAACTTGTTTGGACCGCACTTACCAATTGGAATTTACAGCTACAGTTGGTTAACGATTTAACGGTCTAGATTAGCTATCTTTTTTTGGTAATAGGTTATTTAATTACTTATAGTCCTTTAATCTGTTTTTAGATGTCAATACCCCCAGTATAGATTTTGTCTTGCGTCTAATGTTCTTGCGATCAAATATCATACTATGCATAATCCTTTGAGGAGCTTAGAGATCGACAGTTTTTTTCAGAATTATGTGTTGTTTCTTCTTAGCTATAATGCTTTAATAGTATGTAGGATTGATCAAAACATGGACGTAAGAATATTATTTTTGATTGGAATTACTGTTGGCATTGTTCTTTCAAGTGGAACAGGCGTGATGGCAGCTAGTAATACCACAGGAAACAAGACAAAATCTGACGTTGGTTCGGCAAAGGAACTTGAAAAACTAACGAGCAATAACTCCTTTGGCAATTTGTCTGCATTGACGACTTTTAACAATACCGGATCAAATCAAACATCAAATCAAACATCAAATCAAACATCAAATCAAACATCAAATCAAACATCAAATCAAACATCCGGTCAAGCATCCTACCAGACAGGTAACAAGTCTGGATAAATCTCCTTATTTTTTTGATTAAGTATAGTTAAAGTATCGTTAATTGCAAAGTCAATTTATTTACGTTAGAAGTGACAAACTGTTGAATTAATTATAAGAATGGACATCGAATTCGCATTGGCATTCATTCATGTATTCAAGATTTTATGATTAACGTCTGAATCTCGAATAATCCTTCGTTCAAACTTAGATATTCGCGTATCAAAATTAATTGAACGATCGTGAACATTCTTAAACTTTTATGCTCATAAGATAAAAAGAATGTCAAACAATTCAGAAATACTTAGTCTCATAGGTAAATGAAGAGAAATCAGAGATGTTGAAAAAAAGTCTAGGCTTTTGGAATATATCAATCAATTGCTACCTGCAGAATCAAGAATAAAACTTCCTTCACTTATTACAAGCGACTGCATCGGTAACCTTCTAAGTTCGATAGAAGTCAAGATTACCCCTCCGGTATATCGACTTACCACGCCTTAGGACTGGACGCTCTTCATTGCATTTCCTAAAGGCCAACGTCCATTTGAGAACTTATCATTTTTTGTTACTAGAGTATCAATGTCAAGTGATTAAATAAAAAAAGTATAAATTATTTTGAATGTCAACTTTTAACATTGAATACATTAAATGAGATACCGAGTAGGATTCTTGGGAATATTTTTCCAGAAATAAGAATGGCTTCAGCACTTACAATATCGATATTGGCGGACCTGCTAGACTATACAGCGGCTCCATTGGTGGGCATGCCGATCATCGGAGACGCTTTTGATTTAATTGTAATGAGCTTGCTTTATTCTATAACTAAAAGTAAAGTATCATTCGTAATGAATTTAGCTGAATTCATACCTTTTGTCGGTGACTTTTTGCCAGTTTACACGGCTTCTACAATCATCTGGATATTACGACAATCAGGATATGATGGTTTATTTATGGCTAAACGACTAGTAAAATTACTTTCAAATATTCAGACTCATGTCTGAAGCGGCTTATTTTAGACCAATTCAGATACTCGGAGTTCATCTAAATAACATTCTACCATTCATTTCCTCCGGCCAGTTGTAGAATATTAATGCAAAAGTTCGATTTAAAATAAGCGATAAACGTGAAATTTCATTTATTAATCTCATAACAATAAGCTTCACAAAGGTAACAAAGTCGACACACAACAACATAAGGATGATCTCATTTTAGGAGACGCCCGTTGGTGGTCTCTTATCTTGACTGTGTTCCAGGGATTTGTGATAGCTTAGCATATACCAGGTCTCAAAGACCTTGCCACATATCTCGCATATGAGTTTCTTTGGGTTTGGTCTATACACAGACTGCTCTGCGATTGACATTTGCATAAATAATATGGTGAACATACCAAATAAGGTTTTCAGTGAACCCCATAAAGAAAATTAAAAGTGCAAAAGAACGATAAATGGAAAGTACCAAGTTAACTGACATAAATAGTCTGGACATATAGAATATCGCATGTCTGCATCAGAAAAAGGAAGTTCAAAAGAAAAAAGCAATAGAGCGATAGTTGAATCATTTGTAGAAGAAATTTTCAATAAACACAATTTGTCAGCGATTGAAAATTATATGAATCCTGTCGCAGGAAAAGGAAGCCAAGGATTCAAACAATTCTTGAGCGCATTCTTTAAAGCAGTTCCTGATTGTTAGCGATAATCGATTACATAAGACCCTATTAATCATTAGCTTACAGGTACATAGTCTGGATAAAGATCTATTTTATATTCTGTGAAGTTTGGCTGATTCAATATAGTATTTAAACACTTAGAATGATATAGATAAAATTCATAGAAAACTCTAAAATAATAATTAAAAGGGATTGTTATGAAAGAATCAATGAAGTAGTTTTAGATGAAACCTGACCTTCCATACTATTACCAAATCAAGTCGATTGTGAGATCATTAAGAGGTATGAAATGGAATTTAGATTTTAGCTACTTTAGAAAGTGGATACTCATAGGGTTTCTTTTAGGAGTCGTAGCGGGATTGGGGGCTGTAGCCCTATTTCTTTCAGTTGAATTTTTTACTGGTCTTTTCCTAGGGGTAGGAGCAGGTTATTTCCCCCCATTGCCAGGAGGTTTTCAAAATAACTTTACATATACTCTGTCTATCGAAAGACCATGGTTGCTACCATTGATAACGGGTCTGGGAGGCCTTTTAGTTGGATTAATCACCACGAAATTCTCTCCCGAGTCTGAGGGACACGGAACAGATGCAGTAATCGATGCATATCATCACAAAAGCGGGCATATTAGGGCAAGAGTTCCCTTAGTGAAAGGGGTAGCTTCATCTATCACTATAGGAAGTGGTGGAAGCGGAGGCACCGAAGGACCTGCTGGACAGATAGCTGCCGGTTTCGGATCACTCATAGGCAAGCTTTTCAAATTGAATGAAGATGAAAGAAGAATCGCAGTCGCTGCAGGCCTTGGAGCGGGTATCGGCAGTATATTCAAGGTCCCTCTAGGTGGAGCTGTCTTCAGTGCGGAGGTTTTCTACAGAAGAGATTTTGAGGTAAGAGCCTTAATACCTGGATTGGTAGCATCCGTAACTGGTTATACTGTTTTTGGATTCGTCTTCGGGTGGGATCGCTTGTTTACCATTCCTCTTGATCTTGTAAGATACACAAACCCGGTATCACTCATTCTTTATGCGATAGTTGGTCTGGCTTCTGCTGGATTAAGTGTAGGATACGTAAAGACTTTCTATGCAATATCTGATTATTTCAGCAGAATTCATATTCCAAAATATTTAAAACCAGCTATTGGAGGCGTGCTGGTAGGAGTGATAGGAATTGCATTTCCCCAAGTATTGGGAACTTCATACGGGTGGTTACAAATAGTGATTAACAAGGATTATGTCCTATTTCCACTGGTCATGATCGGACCTGTAATAATACTCAAGATTTTGGCGACTTCTTTGACAATAGGATCTGGTGGAAGTGCTGGAGTTTTTGGTCCTTCTATGGTAATAGGAGGCCTATTAGGTGCATTTATAGGTACGGCTTTTCACTTATTAGGATTATTTACATGGATAGACGTTTCGTCTGTAATCATAGTCTCAATGGTTTCATTTTTCGGTGCTACAGCAAAAACACCAATATCATCAATTATTATGGGCAGTGAGTTAACAGGAGGTTATGCTCTTCTAGCACCAATGATGCTCGCCACTTTTATCGCATACATAATGTCGGGACGGCATAATTCAATTTTCCGGAACCAAGTTCTAAATAGGTCTGATTCACCTGCTCACAGAATGGAATATCAACGTGTCATACTGAGCGATCTTTATGTAAAAGACGTTATGAAAAATCCAATCAATAAACTTTCAGAAAATCTGTCTATAGAAGAGGCACTTCAAATATTGAACCGAAATAACAGTAGAATGGTTATGGTAGTTAATGAAAATGACAAACTTGAGGGTGTTGTATATAGATACAAACTTTTTGAGTTCCCTGAAGAATATCGCAAGTCTACTAAATTAGAAAATATTATGATAAAAGATCCATTTTTTGCTTACACCTCTGATTCTCTTCACCATGCGTTAATTAGACTTTCGTCAAATGACCTTCAAGAAATGCCCGTCTTGTCAAATGAAGATCATAAAGTCATTGGCATAGTAACAATTGCAGATTTGGTAAAACTATATGATAATCAGGTAGAAAAAATAATGAAGTCTAGGGATCAGAGCAGTCTCGGCATTGATGTCAATAACAGTCGAATCGAAAAGAACAAAGACAGTCATATCACGGATAAAAAGACAGATTAGAAATAAACGATGGCATAATATTCCACCTAGTGAAAATATAGTAATTAAGTAATTTAGCGGGTCTGATAAAGTTTAGTTCATTTGTAAAATTACGAAATATATCAACAAATTAACTGTGCGTTAGATCCCATACACATCTAAAAAAGATTACCTTTCTTGAAAATTGCGCTGTGCAATTAGGAATAGGTCATATATTTCGCCTGAGATTTGTTGTTCTAGCTTCTTTTCAAGGTCTTTCCATTCTACTTTGATTCCTTTCCATCCGACTGTGTGCCATGTGCCCGTGAACAATGACTCGTTGACCATCATTTCATTAAACGGATAAGGATTTACATAAAGATACGGTGATTCATATTGATCATGTCCTGGAGAGATCCCTACACCAATCTGTTCGTCATTTTTCTTCGTAAACCATTCTACTGAGAAATCAAATCCATCTGGCCACAGATGCACCTGAGTGAACTGTCCAATTAATTTCATCCGAAATAATTCTAGACTTCTGTTAGCCTTTGTCGCAAATGCAAGGTAGTCGGGCAAGTCTTCAGTATTAAGATTTGTCAAACGAGGAGACCGTGGAATATTGAGACCATATCTGGTAACAATATCTTGTAATCTTTCAATTATTTCATCACGAGTTAACTCGACAAGGTATCCTTGCTCATTATGAAAGTAAAGAAGCTCTGCCGTGACTAAATTTATTTTAATTTCTGTCATATTGTTTAATAGGCCAGTCGTTATCTCATCATTCTTTAAAAAGAGGGCATCGTGTCCATAGTGAGGCAACTCCTCTATTAGTTGCGATTTTAATTTAGAAACTATTTTACAAACATTCTGGAGATCCTTAATTTTATCTAGGCGGAGCAACCATTCATTCATCCAGTTACTATATTATTTCTTATCAGTCTGCTAAGTGTTACCATGTTAATCATTAGGAGTACCATCATTATCGATTTTAATTTTCGAAGGTGCCTCTGAAATCTTTGGTTGTGGTGATGCAATATGCACACATGGATCGCCCTTAAGTTGGCGCAAAAGTTTGATATCGTTATCTATCAAATCTCTAACAGACCTCTTGACATACCTAGATTTTAAGAATAGCTTTACATTGTGTCCCATATCTTCCGCAGTCCAACCTCTACTCCACCCCACGAACGCAAATGGCGGTAATGAAAATCCAAGCTCAGTAAAGAATACCATCATTTGACCTGCAACTTGTTGAATGTTGTCCTGTCCACCTGTTATGATGAAGCTTGCTACTTTGTTCTTTACTAGTACTCTGTCCTGTAAGGTTGTTTGGTTTTGAACACAATTGAGACGTTCAGCCATTTTATAGTATAGTGATGAGGCGTTTCCCCATCTTATTGGTGTTGATAGGACTAGAATATCGGCCCATAGTATCAGCTTTCTGTAGACTTCATTCATGCCATCGTTACTATCCATCTCCGAAATTGAACATGGCCAGGTACAGGCCTGCTCATTTCTGCTATAGTATCCCTCGCAATGTCTAAACTCTAAGTCACTTAGTTTTAACAGTACCGTACTTGCATTATATTTCTCACTTCCATATCCTAACGCATCTTGCAAAGCTTCATCGGATGTGGATTTCCTAGGCAAATTTTGATTCATGTTTGTACAAGATATGCCAAGTATGTTTAAAGATGATCTGGTTGATTCATAACGAAGCTCTGCTAAATCCTGAAGTGGATTATCTTTATGTTCCGCCTTTAGAGGTAGCACTCTTGGTAACGTTGAAGCAAAAATCTTATTATCTTTGACCAGAGTATCATAGACGGCTTGTTGGTCACCAAATCCAGGAGGAGCAGCCCCAGTTTTTACATTATACTCCCATCCATGCCATGGACAGGTAACATAGTAACCATCATACTTTTTTTCGACCTTGCCCTCACTTAGAGGTCCTCCTTTGTTTAAACATATATTTCCGATAGCGCTAATCTCTCCGTCAATATTGAAGAGTAACACTTCCTTACCATTAATTGATATGACTGTGTGAGAACCAGGGGTAGACTCTTGACATCCACGGATTCAACAAAATCCATGCAGTAGCCTAGCCATACATATTATTAACTATTCCTACCCGCCGCTAATCACTATCTTGCACATATTACTAATTTTAAAATAAACAAAGATTACATTACATAGAAACCAAAGGAATTATGAATAGGAAATTCAGAAAAGGTAATGAAAGTATCTTTTATCATATGACAAACCAATATTATTTCTAAATCTGTAAAGGTGCCCAAGTAATAAAATTATATGAAATGTAGAAGAGTAAAGATATATATTATTTTTATAAGAGCTTAGTCAAATGCCCAGGTTCCTTGATGTACACTCATTAAAAGGATTTGACGAAGATACTTTAAAAAAATTGCAACAAGCTCCAATAGATGAATTCGGAGTCAAACACCTTAATTTAATGTATAACAAAGAAGATGATAAGTTCTTTTGCCTTCTTGACGCACCAAATTAGTAACGGTAAAAAACCATCATAATAAAGCTGGTATCAAATGGGATTGGATAACAGAAGTGAAAACAACAGCATAAGGTTCCATTAAATATAATGGGAAAACCATTCCTCATTTTTTAATGAATACTCAGATCATAGAATTGGAGAGTAACCTAAACCTGATTTCCTATTGCAACCTATCGTCTATAATCAATTGTTGAATGGTAAATTTGACTGACATACTATATTTGAAGTGCCATCAAAATCATGATCATTTCTATTCCAATCTAATTTCTTTTTTCACAATTATTCAAACCTTCAAACGTGATCAGGGTTCCAATATCGCTTTTGCATACACCATCTTAAATGGCTTTGAGGCAATCACTACTGTGTCATATTGGTTAGCAATATTACCTAAAAAGTAGTTTTGTGGACCTATATTTCCTTTAAGTATACCGAGATCCTTACTATTTACTAAATCTCCTTTGTTAGTAAAGTATACATGAAGCTCTGGTCCATTCGTTATGTTAAAGTGCTCAAATCGTAGGAACTCATTATCATTTACAGAGAGAATTCTTGAAATTCCACTGACTTTTGAGATGTTTCCAGAGTTTGTAAAATTACCACTTCTTAAATCATAGATTGATGCCATCTCTGTATTAGGCGGAGCCATTGCCTGTATAGTTTCATTTACCTCGTTGTTAATTTGCGCAGCCCCCATCATAACCATGTTCATATCTGTTTCACTCATGTTCTCTATAGCTGAGTTTCTTTGGTCCTCTGTCATAGCATTAAATTGTTTAAAGGCCTCCATAGATCGCTGCTTTAGCCCATCAGAATCTTCCGCAGCATTTGAAAGAAAAGATAATGATATTCCTAAAAGAGCCAATAATAAAATCAAGACACAAACCGACAATCTGTCAAAGTGGGTATTTTCAAACATTAAGTAAAGTTCTCCGACATCAATAGATAAAGTTTATTTTTGATAGAATTGTAGCCAAATCAAGAAAATCCTTCTGCTTCTATCTTTGATTTAACTTTGTGATTATGAAAAATTCAGTTACACTCTTTGTTACCTGATACCCCTATAGTAAAGTGAAGACCATTGGATAGTTGACAGTTAAAATCTGGTAATTAATTCCTATGCTGTTATTGTATGGTATCCAGTGGCTCCATCTGGAAACGGTTTGTTGAATTCAGCTGTCTGTGTTTGCCCTGTCTTGTCGGTTGCTCTGACAATTATATTGTAATGTTCCTTATCTATCGGGGTAAAACCAGCAGTCCATAGAACCCATGTGTATTGAGATAGAGGGTCTTTGATAATAGCAGATTTCCAAGTTGCACCACCATCAGTGCTTACCTCAACTTTTGAAATTCCACGATCACCTCCGAATGCTATCCCTGCAATTGGGGCTTTTTGTCCAGGTACAATTTTTGGCATCTCATCTAATCTCCTAAATCTATCCCTTGCTTCTGCATCTCCAGGAATAAGCATAGTTGAAGTAGTATGTACATCCGCATTGTTAGTCCAACCATTTCTTTGCCAATAGCCCTCATATACACTGTCAACAACCTCTATCTCTGTTATCCATTTGGGGTTCATCATACCATACAATCCCGGTACAATAGCCCTAACAGGAAACCCATGTTTTGCAGTTAAAGGAGCCAGGTTCATTTCGTATGCCAATATGGTTCCTTCCATAAGTCCTTTTTTTAATGGGATACCAACATCGTAACCATCAGAGCATCTGAATGCTATGTATTTTGATCCTGGCTTGACTTTAGCTTTTTCGAGGATTTGCTTAAGCTTTACTCCTTTCCACAACGCATTACTTATCAAATCACCTCCAATCTTATTGCTCACGCATTGTAAGGTAGCATACTGTTCTACAGCAGGCATAGCCTTCAGTTCATCATAATTAACTGTATATGGGTTATTGACCAAACCCTTTATGTTAAGGTTCCATGTTTTTTCATCGACCGCTGGAACTATGGGGTTTATATCAATTCTATAGAAGAGGTAAGTAGGAGTCACTTCGGAGGCAAGAAGTGGGGCTAACATAGGATCTTCAAAACCTAATGGTCTTGATTTTGGCTGTAATTGTGAAGACGATGCGAGCTCCTGTTCTTCCTGTCCTTGACTTTGTTCTGAAAACAAGCGATTTAATCCGAAATATAAAATCGGAAAAGCTACTGCTGAAACTGTAATAAATTGAAGAAAGTCCCTTCTACTAACGTTCCTCCGTTGAATGTTAGGAGGCGACTGATAAGCATTGACATCAGTAACCTTTTTTACTGGTTTACTGATCCTGAAGAAGGAAGCGAACACAAACCCAAATACAATTTGAGGTATGGCTAACGAGATTGCTAGGATAGGAACTGAGATTGCTCCAGTAGGGGATCTCAACTGGATTGTTGTTACTAGCGCAACAGATATGATAAGTAAGATGATGTATGCAACTAACGAAGATAGTAATGCCTTTCTTACATAGCCGCTCTTTTTTAATTTGATGTGAATTCTATCTATGATAACTCCAAACAGACCGTATAAGATGAAATTAATTATAATGGCGGCTGTAAAAGCAGAATATTTTGCAAGAGGTCCAAAGTTCTCGACTGCTTGTGACTCGAACTCTCCTGGGGTGAGTGAAAATAAAGTCTGCGATGCAAGCTCAGGAAGAAATGGCCCTCCAGCAAGTGATCTGATTAGCAGTGAAATTCCAATAGCTAGCGCACCAGCAACTATTCCTGCAATAAAAGACCTTCTAAGTTGGTGACCTGCTGTAGCTGTCACGCTTTTATTTTAAGAGTAAATGATTTAAGGTTTTCCACATCTCATTTTCCTATGAATTTAAGAAAATAGTATCCACTTCCATACTGAAATTCATGGTGTTTTATTTTTCAGGTACAGCTGTACTATTTGAAATATTTTGTTTCATCATCATTTGCATCATCTCTTTTTCATGCATCTTAATTCCCTCTTCTGTCATATTAAGTTGCATAATTGCTCCTTTCGTATTGCCTTCCTTGAGATCCATTATAGCTTCCATTAAATGCATCTTGGCATTGTCAAGTGAGGATCCAAAAGTCATATTCCTAGTACTTATTGTCATATTTTTTCCATTACTAGTTGTCCCGTTATCGTTACTCTGCACACCGTTTGTATCCTTTTGATCTTGAACCAAACTGAAGACGGGATCCACTAAAAACGTGGACTTCCCAACATGCAATGACACCATTAATCCGATAAATAGTAGCACTATTGTAGCATTTTCATTCATAAAAATTTGATCGAAACCTACGATATAAAGAGTACGAAATTCTAAAAAAATACCCTGCCAGTAGAAAGAAACAATCCAATATCTGACAAATCATATCATCTAAATATTCAAACATCTATACTACGACGATGCATTGGACACCCTCGTCATATACTTCGGTCGGAGCTAGTTATGGTAAAGTCGTACGCAGTATCAAGATGAAGCGTTCAGCAGAATCGATTCATACTTTTGATTCTTTTGGACGAGTACTTTACAATGACATCATATCAAATGTTGACATTCCGGCTAGAAACTCTTCTCACATGGATGGATTTGGCGTACGGTATGTAGACATAAAAGAGACCTCTCGCGATCATCTGTTATTCTCAAAGT
>Ga0193715_1000083_pt1 | contig 24482 bp, 23 predicted proteins | sample U2m2metaG_FD_143040 | JGI IMG/M metagenome (GOLD analysis project Ga0193715, IMG submission 143040) | Soil microbial communities from a riparian zone of the East river system, Colorado, United States - U2m2 | ecosystem: Environmental > Terrestrial > Soil > Riparian zone | place: USA: East River... | reverse complement strand
CCATTGTCTTCGCACTCTTCCTTGTCAGCAAATGCTGGTGCTACCTGTGATATTCCTGTTCCTGTTAGCGCTGTCAATATTCCTATGGACAGTGCTACGAACATTAATACGTTTTTTGTATTCAAGGTTGTTATCGCAAAATGATACTAAACAAAGTATAAGTGGATTGGGTAAGAACAAGTGCTAAAAAAATAAGAGAGTCTTCTTTACTAAGTTAAATCAGAATTTATGAATAGGACATTATTCATTTTAATCAAATTACTGTACCAGAAAACAATGATAAAATACTATAATTAACAAAGGTCCTGGCTAAAGAATACTCCCCTGATATCCTGGCTAAAGAATACTCCCCTGATAAAGAACAAACTAGTTATGATGATTTATTGGATGGATTAAGGTTAAGTTTGAAAGGTTACAATATTATTTAGCCCATTTCTCCAGATTCAATTTTCTTTCGAATCTTTCTCACATCGCTTAGTAGTCTGCCTATATTATTTTCTACACTGTATAATTTGGATTTTGCATCAGGATAATCCGTCGCTATATAACCGAGATCCGAGCTCATCCTCGACAACGCATGTTCAACTCGTTTTAGATCTCGTATTATATCTGACATCAAAAATTATTTAAGTTGAACTAAGTATAAAAACTCGCAAAATCCTAATATTTTCTGTATTTCTTGATGAGTGTATGCTCTATCCTTGCCGCTTATTTCATTATCTGTTTTTTCTGATTTTATAAATTTCTTTAATTTTTTCCAGTTTAGAACAACATCATTCATTTCACAAGCGTGTTTTAGCGCAGAAAATATTTGAATCTTGTATGATCTTGATATCTTTTTCTCGACTAAATATCTAATTAATAAATTTGAAATATCCTGTTGGCGTAACTTCAACAAAGATTCTAAATCTATACTATAATGACTCAGGAATTTCTCTATGCAAAACTCGTACGATTTCCTTGTGGATTCAGAATTTAATGAGTTTATGAAATTAAAGTAGGCTTCGCTTTGTTCGTCCAGTACTCGCATACTCTTTACGCTGGGTACTACATTTTGTGAACTAATCTTATCTATTAAATCAATTCTACGCATGATTCACTATCAATTAAATCAAATATCCCCTTCCACACTAACAATATGATGGGGTCACGCTACGCTCCTCGCTTTGGAGTATCACTTGGGTTGGGCATATTACGTGAGTCATGGAAGGCACTAATTCAAAGTAATATGGAATTTCCGGAAGTCTTCGAAGATTATGAAAAATATCACTCCGCTGTTAACACGGGTAATTTATCAAGGGCTAGGCTAGTGGAAGACTGGATTGAACCCGGTGCAACAGTACTGGACGTTGGAGTAGGAGACGGAACAGTTTCAGAATATTTGATAAAGAATAAAAATGTTAAAGTGACTGGACTGGATATTTCAGCAACAGCATGTGAAAAAGCAAGGCAGCTTGGAATAGCAACAGAAATACGAGATATTACAAATGGTCTGGGCCTCTCTGATGATACCTTTTATGATTACATACTATTGTTGGAGGTAATTGAACATACGGCGTATCCGCAAAGAATTCTGAATGACGCAATCAACCATGCAACAAAAGGAGTAATTGTAACCATTCCTAATAGCGCGTATGTTAAATGGCGCATTCAGATGTTAAGAGGGTATGTTCCGCGGCAATCATTTACACATTTACACTTCTGGTCTGTAAAGGACTTTGAGATATTTTGTAAAGTAGCGAATATGAAAATATTAGAATTTAGGACTTTTCTGCCCAACCATTTGATGAAATTCAAAAACCTTTTGGCATGGCAACAATGCTGGTTGTTATCTCCGAAGAGGAACAATAATCAGCAATGACTCTGTACAATGCAATTACTCTAAAGTATAAGACTAACAAGTTAAACGGGAATTATTTTCTGTATAGAATTTGAAGTGCGCATTAGTTCATCAAATTTAGAGTTTCAGGATGCCCAAATCACTGTAAATTTTGGACAATTGAGAAGCTACAATTACTGCATCATGTTCGCTGGGCAGGCCGCGACGAAATTGTAATTTATAGTCCAATACATTTAGCCCACATGCTAGGGATTGCAGTGCTGTGCTACTTAAATTCTCCAAAATAATATCGTTGACATATCTGATATCAACGTATGTCCTGTATTCTCTTATAAAATCAGGAACGCCAGCATACATTATCGGATTCTTGGTTCTGTCAATTACCTCTATATTGAGATCAATCTGGTTCTTCTTACAAAGGTCCAAGGCCCGTTGTATGTTTGTTACCTCGGAATTTATTGTAAATGCATCTTTCAATTCTCTCTTTGAATTATTATTTGGACTAAAATGTTCTACGTCTATAGGTATTGGAATATGGATGCCATCGCTTCTAACCAAAGGTAACAAATCAGGTGTAGAGACACATACTACATCAGCTAATTTCTGAGCTTTTGTATGTCCAATCTTTTTCCTATAAAACATCTTGAGTTTAATCATTATGTCTGAAAGCAGTGATCGGTGAGGAAGCTCTTGTTTTTTTAATCCGCGAATGTCGGTTCCATGATAATGCAAAATTATCTTCTTTTGTCTGTGGAATTTCTTTCGCAACTCAAACAGTATATCTATGTAGCCGTGCACGTGAATTACGTCAGCGGTTTCCGCTTCCTGGAGACATGTTTCAGTAAAATTCTCATATGTTACATTAATTAAATAATCTCTATAGAAATCATAAATTCCATACTTGTCTAAAACATCCCTGTTCCAGATAACCTTGGCATCATGTCCCTGCTTTCGTTGATATTTTGAGTAAATGCACGCGACACCAGCTGCATCAAGTATGTGCAATATGCGCATGTTTATTGAATTAAACTATCGTCTAATAATCTATTACTTGTCACTTGAGGTAACAAGTATCTAATGATTAATTCTTGATAAATATACAAAACTCAATTACATGAATCTTCAACAATTAACTGCAATCCTTTTCTGATGTCTACAGTGGGCCTCCAATCAAATGCCTTTGAAACCTTTGTGATATCGGCCCTCATATCTGAAATATCAGGAATGGTCGATTTGGGAAATTGAATTTTTATTTTCTTGCCAAGTAATCTTGCAAGACCGTCTGCAACATGGTTCAGACTATAGCTCCTTCCATAACCTACATTATAAAAATTATATCCCTTTGGGAAGTCTTGTAAAATTTTCTCAATTAGATCCACAAAATCGGTAACAAAAAGGAAGTCCCTTTTAATTTCTTTTCCAGATAATTTTACTTTACCATCTCTTTTGATTTGACTGATGATAGAAGGAATTAAAGAACGATCTCTAGAATCAGGACCATATACATAGAATGGACGCAAAGTTACAATATTAATATTAAAGTGTTGCGAATAATTTTGGCAGATTTTTTCTGCAATTAATTTACTGGTATTGTAGGGAGAATGGGGGTTTACAACATGCTTTTCATCAATCGGAAGATATTGAGGTTCACCGTATACATAGGTACTAACATAAATAAATTTTTTGATATTCCTAATTCTTGCAAATTCAAGCACGTTGAGGGTTCCAATAACATTAGTAAAGTAAGCTTCATGCGGTTCTCTAAACGAATCTGAAACAGAGGTCTTTGCAGCAAGGTGAACTATTGCATTCACATTTTCAATTGTTGGGATCTGATCGACATTGGTGACATCGATAAGTTTTCGATTTTTGGCGGTAGTAACAACTTGAAATCCAACTTCCTTTAGACGCTTGGATAAATGTCTTCCAACAAATCCTTTACTTCCAGTGACAAGTACTTTTTTAATTGTCATTTGGAAAATTTGCTAATACAGCCATAATTCTGATTTGTAGTTTCTATACCAATCGATTAGTAATGCAAGACCTTTCTCAAATTGTATCTTTGGTTTGAATTGTAATAGTTTCTTTGCTTTTGAAATGTCTGCAATTAGCCTCTGTACTTCAACCGGTCTGGGTTCGACGTGAATCGGGCGCAAGTTATTGTCTTTTGCACCGTGTTTGATAACCATGTCTGCAATTTCTTGTATGGATATCTCTTTACCGCTGCCAAAGTTTATTCCATTTTTGCCTGGATTACCTTTGGACCTAAGTACAGCATCATAAGCATACACGGCATCCTTCACAAACATATAGTCTCTGGATTGTTTTCCGTCACCGTAAATAATAGGGGGCTTGTTTTGTAATACTCTATTTATGAATATTGCAATCACGCCTCCGTAGCCTGTATCTTTTTGTCTGGGCCCAAAAAAATTGAAACATCGAATAATGTCTACTCCTAGATCATATGTTTCATTATAGGTATAACATAATCTGTCAGCAGCAATTTTACTTACTCCATACGGATGTTTTGCAGATAGTGGGTGTGACTCGTCCATTGGAGCATATTCAGCAGATCCATAGACTTCGCTTGTTGAAGAAAATAATATTTTCTCAATATCATTCATTCTGGCAAATTCCAAAATTTTCAGGGTCCCACCGAGATTAATTTTAAAAGTCTCTTCGGGATTGACGATTGACCTATCAACATGGATTTGAGCTGCTAAATGAAAAATGGCATCAAAATCATTTGGTAATTTAGAATATACTTCGTTTAGGGCGATGTCTCCACGAATAAACTTAAAATTCTTTTTGTGCAGAAGAGTACGGACATTATTGAGGTTTCCATTCATCAAATTATCCACTCCGTATACCAGATGTTTATCGAGAACATACTTTTCAGACAGGTAACTGCCCAGGAAACCCGCAGCACCAGTTATGAGAATTTTCATAACTTTTTTGTCTCCTTAACATCAAAGATGAATCTTTGCATTTAATCGCAGTAATACCTGTCTCTTTTAAAAATGTAATATTCTAACCTGGGAAAGACTCAAGAATAATTTATTTCGATTATCAATTATTGATATTTCGGTATATTCTAATAATTGGAGTAATAAATCAAATGCTATATTTGCTATCGTACTGTAGACTTTTTCGCAATGCAGACTTGTACTGTTTTAGCATAGGGTGATAGAATGAGGATTCTTCATCTATCTGATGATGGACTTCCGGACTGGAGGGTTGAAAAGTCTGCTCTAACGGCAAAAAAGGCCGGACATGAAGTATATTTTGGTGGACGCCTGGACAACAATGCTAAATCTACTATATTTTCGGAAATTCATCGGATCAATTGGACAGCCGGTGCGATGGTGGGTATTCCCTATTATTATCACCGTGTCAAAAGGCAAATTGAAAAATTGGTGAAACAATTGAGGCCCGATATTATACATTCACACAACATTGGTTCTGCCAAAATATCACATGACCTCGGACTTCCTGCAGTGTTTGATGACCATGAGTACTTTGGGATGCTTTCACGAGTAAATGCGGAGAATATCAAGCTCCAAAATACCCCGAATTTAAAGTCTGGATTTGACAGAATTAAGCAAAATATGAAAGCATCATTCATCTCGCAGAAAAGCATTTCTAATTGGACAAACTGGGAGAAGGAATTGGTTCTTTCACTACCAACGATAACTGTGTCAGAACAGATTGCAAATGAGTTGAGAGAAGTGGCTGATGGGAAAACCAAAGAGATTATTGTGGTACCTAATTTTCCTCTGGAAGGGGAAATTTCGTTTAAAGAACCCCAAGACCATGGGCATTTATCTTCTGTGTATGCAGGAGGTGACAGCAAACATAAGCAAGTTACCAACAGGGATATCTCTGGATTAACCAATCTATTTGCAGACAATGACATTGGAAATTTGACAATCATAGGTTGGGCGCATGCCGAATCATCGGAAAAATACAAGGCAACTGGGTTCCTTCCAAGGGACAAAATGTTTTCTGAAATGATCCAAAACTCTATAGGATTGATACCTTGGAAAAAACACTGGTCTCATCCTTTTTTGAATCCAAACAAGGCATACGAGTATGCGCATGCAGGATTGTTCGTCATGTTGACTGCCGACCTAAGATCTGTTGTTAGCACTTTGGAAGATAACTGTTTAACATTTGAAGATTATAAGGACTTGGCTTCAAAATTAGAGTATTTTAGATCAAACACTGATGAACTATACGAGAGAAGATTGAAAATATTCAACTATGCTAGAAAGTGTCTATTCTGGGAGAAACATGAACAAAAGATTATGGATGCGTACAAAATGATTTGATATTTCGTTTATGTTGATATAAGTCATGTATAACTGATGTTATTGTTTGAAGTAAAGAATCCAAAAAACAAACAGACTCATGAGCTGTGAGATTCACAAGGAATATTTTGAACTTACTTCAAATGTTACGAACATTTTATACCATATTTCAAGACTTAATAGTTGTAACATTTTACTTATGTATCTGAGATCACATGTCTCCTCTATCCTTTTAATTGAGCGATCATAAAAATCACGGCTTATAATTTTGTCACGAAAAATACTAGCGCTGGACAAAGTAGATATTACAATTTCTTTTGCATTAGTAATCCAGAGTTTTTTCAAATCCATACCAAAACCTATTTTTGTTTCAGCTATATTCTTAGTATCAAGACCGGATAGGATCTCTCTTAACGGTATTTTTCCCATGTTACTTTCCCTGCTAAATTTGATTGAGGGAGGAATCCTGAATGACATATCAATAATCTTATCATCTAATATAGGGGACAGGCCGGTTACTCCAAAATAGTTAAAAAACTTGTCATTGGTAGGAACAAAATCATAAATTAGTTTACCGCTGTAGTCTGCTAAGAAAACTTGGTCTAAAGGGTCCAAATCATTATCGAAATAGACTTTTAATAATGAATAGATTGAGGACCAATCAAATCTAATATTTTCTCCAAAAATTCTTTCTTGATCCGGAACCCAATCCCTCTCATGACATTGTAAGTAATGACTCACACGTTGTTTCCAATCATCTCCTTCATTAAATAATTTTAGAAATTTAGTATATCTAAAAGTATAACCTCCAAATAGTTCATCTCCGCCATCGCCTGTAAATAAAATATTAGAGTATTGTTTGGACTTTTCTATAAAGTAGTATTGATATAAATTCCATCTTGGTTCTTTAATTATGCTAATCAAATATGGTAAATCCTTAAGTGGATTGTCTACAGTAACGTTATAAAAATCTGTATCCTTTGATTCAGCAATTTTCTTAGCATAGGTTGCTTCGCTAGTTTCATCAAAACTAACAGAAATACATTTGATATCTAGTTTAGGATATTCATCCCTTATTAAAGATAGTATTAGATTGGAATCAACACCTGTACTTAATGCAAGTGATATTGTTTTTGGTTCAAATTTGGAAATATTATTGTTAATGATTTGTCTCAGTTCCTTTTCTATTTCTTTTGAAGATGGATAGGAATTGTTTCGCTTGATTTTAACTTGGTCGGGAACAACTTTGGGGACTAATGTCTTAATTTCAATAGTAGGATCATATCGCAAAGTCAGCATATTTCGAATGTCAATCAACAAAAAGTATGATATTTCCCTACAATAAATTACTTGGGTTAGAGTTCTTAAAATCTCAATGGGCTAATTCTTTAAGCTTTAGCAATTTTAGTCAATTAAAATTCAATCTTTAGAAATTCTAAAAAATCAGGGGAAAATAATTAAGAAATCTTAAATTAGCGATTCGGTGACCAAATTAGCTGTTGCTACGGAGCGTGGGGAGACTACTTTTATCTTTGATCTCTAGCTTCGAACTTTGTCAAACGTTAACTGAGTTAGAATCAAGCTTAATAATAACAGTAAGAAGCGTAGCTTCTTGCAGTATCTTTATGAATAAACTTATCCTAGTGGAGAAAATACATGAATAAGCGAAGACAACAAATGGACAGGCAACAAATGGACTGGCAACTAATGGAAAAGATAAAGGATCACAAACCGGAGTAACTGAACAGCAAAGTTGACATGCATTAACAAATATTCCTATCTAATTGTTTTCTCAGTAGCAGTGATCCTTAGACTTATTCCAGAAATATTAGCATATCCGTATCCGATTGGATACGATGTAATTAACTATTATTTACCTATATTGAAAAATTTTAATGATTATTCCACAACAATAACAAATCAATTCCCCTTGTACATATCATTACTTCACACAATATCATCAACAATGAATGTGGACCCAAGAATTGTTATAACTTCTGCAGTAGTACTCTTATACGGATTATTTTCGCTAGTTATATTTTCAATAGCAAATAAACTCTTACATCTTGATAATCTACAAAGTGTCTTCTTGTCAATATTTCTAATATTCCAGTTTTCAGTATTGAGAACGTCATGGGATCTTCACAAAGACTTATTTGCCATTACTCTTGCGTTCTTCTGTTTATACTACATTGAAAAATCTCAAAACTTTAGAAAGGTGTTGGCAGTCATCATACCATTTGGAATACTTGCTGTACTTGCAGATAGAATGATAGGTTTTCTATTCTCTATCAGTCTCATAGTTTCTTCGATTATAAGAAGAGATACAATATTAGGATCTATTGCGATTTTCATCATAATAGTATTTGGTTTCTTTCTTATTACAAATTTTGATCCTATTTCAACTAATTTACAACTGGCAGAGAATAAAGATGAAATAAATGAAATCTATAATCCCGTAAATCTTATTGTACTGTTTTTGGTAATGAATGCTATTTTGTTACCCACAGGAGTAATGGGTCTATTGAAATCAAAATCAACAATGAATATGTTCAAGATCCCCTTTTTTATTTCATTAGTGGCCTCATTTTCATGGGTCATATATCCAAATACATCTGCATTTTTGCCTGATAGATGGATTACAATTTTCAGCATTTTTCTCTCATTATTCTCTGGATATGGTTTTGTATTATTAATCGAAAAAGGATATTTTGCAATTTCTAATAAAAAATTAAACAACTATCTTGTGATTCTAATTCCATTTATATTTCTCGGATCAGCTTTTGCAATGAGTCCAAATAATTCTTATCTTAACATCTACGGGGTCTTCCATCCTTATATAAGCCAGTACGGTCCATTGACAATGCAATACAATTCAATATCTTTACCTGAATCAAGATCGCTATTGTCGGCAATTGAATGGATAAACAATCATACTCAGGAGGGTTCAATAATAATGGGTAGCAAGCATTTGAGAGGTTGGATGGAGCTAGAATTAAAAGGAAGAACTTTTCTGTTCGCTGATAACAACACCAGACTTTTAGACTCAAACAAGTATGGCGAATTGTACTTGTTAGAATTAGATTCTAGGCAGGCAACAGAAATACCGGAAAATTATTTGCGCGTATTATCTTACAATAATACAGATCTCTCGCTTTATCATTTGAAACGGATTGATTAATGGTATTAATAATAATGATTTTCTATTAACTTTTTTAAAGAAACAAAATGGATATTGGCGCGTTTTCTTTCGAGATCTGGGTTCAACTTTGATATTTTTGATCCATTTGCATAAATTTTGATAATTCAACAAGCTCATTGAATTCATTAAAATCAAGCATGATATTTCTCGAATTTTTTGTTGTCCCATTTTTCTTGAGGTCCGAAAATATTGTCTTCATTGCAAATGCAGATGCATACAAACCAGAAAGAGGAAATACGACCATGCTATAACCCATAGATTTTAGCTCATCTGCAGAAAATGTAGGAGTAACACCATTTTCTATCATATTGGCCAGCAACGGAGCGTTAATTTTTTTAGGAATCTCTCTGAGCTCGTCTTCGGATTGGGGTGCTTCTACAAACACAACGTCTGCTCCTTCTTTGTAATACGTTTTACCTCTTTCTATTGCCTCGTCGAGACCTAGAGGTGCCCGAGCATCTGTTCTTGCAACTATAATGAATTCCTTATTTGCGGAAGCCGCAAGTGCAGCTCGTAGCTTTTGGATATATTCGTCGGCGGCAATTACTTCTTTACCTCGCATATGGCCACACCTTTTTGGCCAAACTTGGTCCTCTAGAAATATTCCAGATCCACCATATGCAATCAAATCGTTTACTACTTTCCAAACAGTAAGGGGATTGCCATATCCAGTGTCAACATCAACAATTACCGGAACATCAACGGCTCTGATTATTCTTCTAGCGTTGTCAATGTTTTCACCTGCGTTTAAAAACCCAAAATCAGGCAAGCCCAATAGTGAAGCAGCGGATCCATAACCGGTCTGAAACATCGCTTCGAATCCAACATGCTGGGCGATTTTTGCACTTAGCGCATCAAATACGCCAGGAAGGACTATGATATCGTCTCTTTTTTTTATTTTTTCCTTTAATAACTTTTGGTTATCTAAATTCATTACCTTGTCTAAGATTTGCAGATTTATTATTTATTCTAATCTTTGTTCATTTTCTTCTTGAGTTATTTCATATGTGCCATCCGACAGAGTATTTACTTTAATCTTGCAATTTCTACATTCATAGTAATTAATTTGCTGGTCGTGCATTATAGAGCCATTCAACCATACCATCAATGTACCGCATTGCGGACAATTCATTGTCATTACATTGCATTAGATATTTTCACTAATATTTATTTTAAATACATGTCTTTGAAATACCGATATATGGTCACACTTTAGCATATTGATAATTGTCAAGTTCATTGTTTTTTTGCCGTTTAATTCGCTCCGATTCTTTAAAGTTTACTTTTTATCTAATTTTTGTCCGTAATCTTGCCATATTTTTCGACTATATTTCCAATGCATTTTGTCGTCTTCTTAATCAAATCTATTCGGGCAAATTCATTTGGCGAATGAATTCTACTATATTTGTAAGTACATCCAATACTCACACATGGGCATCCCAATATTTTATTAAAATACCACATGGGTCCTGTTCCAGCTGAAGATATACTTTTGATAACTTTTCCATATTCCTCTTTAGCACTTGCTTCGACTAGCTTTACAAATTCGTCATTTAGTGGAACTCTGCATGCAGGTTCCCCACTCATAAAATTCAATTGTATGTCACTGAATCCATTTTTGTCGAGATGTTCTCTCAATAATTCAAATTGTTTTTGTGGTATCATATCAGGTACTAGTCTAAAGTCGAGTTTGGCCATGGCAGTACTTGGTAAAACAGTTTTCGAACCTTCGCCAATATAACCTGAAAATAATCCGCTTATATTGGATGTCACTCCTCCTACAAGTGCTTTTTTTATTTCCTCAATATCTTCCTGATTGAAAATGTAATTCAATCCATAACTTTTCTTGAACTCTGAAACATCGAATTCGTCTTGTCCAATACATTCGAGTTCTTCGGGTAAAAAATCCCTCACGTCTTTACTCCAATTGCCGATTGTAATCTTGCCATTCTCATCGCGTATGGTCTTTAATGCGTGAACGAGCCGCCACGCCGGATTTTCAACTAAGACTGCTAAGCTGGAATGCAGATCTGCATTGGAACATTTGGCATGTAATTCTACACAAAGTAATCCTTTCATTCCAAGACTCATTACGGGTACGTCATCTTCATATACGTAGCCAAATTCCCAAATTGTTGCATCGCAGGAAAATTTCTCTTTGTTCTTGGCCAAATATTCTTCAAGATGAGAGCTACCTATCTCTTCTTCGCCCTCAACTAGAAATTTGACATTGCAAGGAACGTCCCCTGATTCTTTGAGAAAATACTCGATTGCCTTTATTCTAGTAATTAATTCACCTTTGTCATCAGAAGATCCTCTTCCAAAGATAAAATTCCCCTCAATTTTACCACTAAATGGATCATCATTCCACAATTCAATTGGTTCTGGAGGTTGAACATCGTAATGATTATAAAATAAAATAGTCTTTCCATTTGGATTACTTTTGGATTTGACCTCACCATATACTACGGGTGGGATTTGTTTCGAACTGTCTTCAGGCCTTATAATCTCTGTGCTTATGCCTGCTCTGGACATTATTTCAGATACTAATTCTGCGCATTTGATAATCGTCGGCTGTTTTTTTGCAGAGACACTAGGAACCCTGATCAGCTGCTGTAGCTGCGATAAGAGTACATCAATTTCCGAATCAACTCTAGATGCAATTATTGTCAAATTAGCATAAGAATCAATTGAACATGAAATTAAATATTCTGTTTAAAATACGGTGAAAAAGGTTATCGTAATGTTCTAGAAATCTTCATGACCCTGGAAAATTTCTTGAGTACACTCTGATCTAAAATCATGAAATGAAATATGAAATGGCTAACTCCGATATTGACATATTTGGATATTCCATTTATGATGTCATCAATTGTCCCTACAGTCAGCCCACCTGCAATTGATTTCTTGTACTGCTCTATTGTCATTTTTTCTTTCTTTAATTTCTTTATAATTTTTTTCAAGTCTTCATGTTCCCGAACGATTATACAAGGAAGTACTATTGAATACTCTATTTTTCTATTTTTGGTATTATAGTCTTTTAGAATGTTTATCTTTCTGCTCATCTCTTCAGGTGTTCCAAAATAAAGGTTATATCGGTCTGCATATTTGGCGGCTACCTTTAACAAATATTTTTCGCCAGATCCTCCAACCATGATTGTGGGATGAGGTTTTTGAATGGGTTTTGAAAAACAGATGGCGTTGTTAATGGAATAATACTTTCCGCGAAAATTTGCCCTTTCCTCAGTCCATAATTTTTTTATAATTTGAATTGATTCTTCCAACTGCAATATACGAACTAAATTTGAGAAGTACGAATAACCGTAAGCGTTGTATTCTTCTTCATACCATCCTGCTCCTATACCCAACTCAACACGTCCTCTGGTAATGACATCTAATGTGGATAGCATTTTTGCCAGAAGCGCAGGATTTCTATAAGAATTACAGGTCACTATCTGCCCTAATTTTATCTTCTTTGTAAAAGTGGAAAGGGCGGATAATAGAGTATAACATTCAAAAAAGTTACCCTTCGTTGGATATCTGTAGTGGGGGATAAAATGATCATAGGCATAGGCCGAATCAAAGCCATTTTTCTCTGCAGCAATTACAATATCTCTTGAATACTTGAATTGTTCTTCACTCGAAATACGTGGTAGATCATTTCTCCAGCCCTGTGGAATAACTATACCAAATTTTATTTTCGACAACTATATTCACTATGCATTAGAGTCCGTAGTTTAATAATTATTTCGAGTCGATAGCGGAAATAAATGTGCCAAATGTTTTGTTTGCCAGTGGTAAGAATTTACAAGTTGTTACTCTTTTTAATTATTAATGTCTTGATTTAAAAGGATCGCTATTGGCTTTACCAATGGTAGTATCGCCACTTTCTATATTTTTGGTCAAAACTCTGTCATGTCCGCTTACATAATTGTGCCAGTTTAAGTCTATTTCATTGTTTTCGTTTGGAATATAGGTGACAGTACCAGATTTAGGATCAAAATTGAACAAGCGTCCTTCAGATGGAGGCGTTATTATTTCAAATTGTAATGGATCCTTATCCTGATCCTTGGCCTTCAAAGTAATTTCAACTTCATGAGCTGAATCTATTGATACTCTTTTACCATTATCTTTTAAATTAGACTCATCGTTTGTATCCGGATTCACATCTACGGTAGCAACATTACTCTCAGCGCCAACGTCGTCTACTGCCTTATACGTAAAACTATCGGGTGATGTAATTGTATTTTCCTTTACTGAAATTTCTGGACTGTAAGATATTCCTTGGTTTCCGCCCAGTTTTTGAGGTGTCCCAAAATCAGAACCATTATCGCTTTTAGTGTAGAATACAAAATTGTTACCTGGTGTTGTACCTTCCCAAGTGATATGTGTGTCGTTACCAACTGCAACTATATCGGGTTTTCCTGATCCGCCAGGATCATTACTTATGTTCTCTGCCGCACTGAAGGATGCTCCATAATCTGAACTTTTTCTCAAAAATATGTCTTGATTTCCACTGGCAGATTGTCCCTGCCACACAACATATACATTGTTACCAGATGATGAAACTTCAGGGTTAAATACATTTGAACGACTACTACCACTCAAACTGAGTGGCGATGAAAATGACTTGCCTCCATCAGTACTTCGAGTAAAAAGAATATATCTATCTTCCTCCTCGCCTGCACTCCATACAACATATTTGTGGATATCAGCATTGGATTCATTAGTGCGCTGATCAAAAGCCAAGGGGGCTTGATTTGTTTGATTGTTCTCTTTCACCGCTACACTCACAGTTGCCACATTACTCTCCGCTCCTTTATCATCAATTACCTTGAATGCAAAACTCTCATTTCCTACATAGTCTGTTTCCGGAACAAAAGTTAACGTGCCTTTTGTTGTGTCAAAATTGTCCAAACTTGCATCCGTTGGGCTAGACACGATTGCAAATTGTATGGGATCATTATCATCATCATCCTTACCCGTCAAAGTGACGTCATCTTTTTCATTCATATGGATTGATAAGTCTTGATCATAAGCAAAAGGGGACTGGTTGTTTGCGCTTAATTCATTATTTTGGAGTAATTGTCCTGTTGTTTGATTTTCAGCTTCCATGTTGGTCTCATCTCCTGTTGTCGTAGTGGTCGTCTGTTTGTTGGTCTCATCTCCTGTTGTCGTAGTGGTCGTCTGTTTGTTGGTCTCATCTCCTGTTGTCGTAGTGGTCGTCTGTTTGTTGGTCTCAGGAACTGCCTTGACTTTTATCTCCACACTTGCCTTATCACTTTCTGCTCCTTTATCATCAATCACTTTAAATTTGAATCCGTCATCTCCCGAATAATCCTGCTCTGGTATGTAGGCGACAGTGCCGTCCGACTTGTCAAAATTATCAAGTTTTCCATGTGAAGGATCTGAGACTATATCAAATTGGATTTTATCATCTTTATCATCATCATTACCTTCTAAGGTAATCTTTGCATTATCATTAGCATCCACAGACACTTTCTGATCTTTAGCCTCTGGTGCTTGATTGGTCTGTGCAAATATTAAATGACTGTCATGAAATTGAAAAGTAAAATTGATTACATTACCACTAATCAGGATTAGTAGGCCCACTATCATGCATTTATTATACATTTGTGCTGCACGATAGTATTGACCCACATGCATAAAAATGTTGAAATTCCTAACTTTTTGCCCATTTTGACAAGGGAAAAACTTCTTGAAAATCAAATATGTATGCAATAAACTTTCTATTTAATAAGAATTCTTCCTTTTTCGTTCTTTATATGAAGAATCAGATGTATCTGAAATAGCAAATACATATCTTATTCCACTAGTTCTCAAAGACTCATTTAACATGGAATTCATCCTTTCAACGTCATTTTTCACTTTGGATTCAGCATATCTATTAGTGCTAGCAACAACATATTGAAAATCATCCTTTTGATATTTATGAATCTCGTATATAACTGCCATATATTCGACAATCTAGAGATGGCCTAATCTTATTTTGGTCCAAAATTAATTGACAAGAAAATAAAAGTACCTTGATTGATCAAGATATTTTTGCTGAGTGCTTGGAACCTCAGTCGAATTGTATATATGAACCGTTATTTTTCAGCCATGTTTTACAATGCTTGTACGTAGGCAATGCATTTTGTACCAGCTTCCAAAAAAGGCTTGAATGGTTCAATTCAATCAAATGAAATAATTCATGGATTATTATGTAATCAATAATGTTGATAGGAAGTGCGGATAAAAGCAAGTTAAAATTCAAATTGCCTTGTTTTGAACAGCTTCCCCATCTAGTCTTCTGGTTTCTTATCCTTACACTACCATAAGATATTGATAACTTTTTTCCATAAAATGGGAGCTTGTTATCCAATATTTTCTTTGTTTGTTCCCTATACCATCCTACAACGCTTCTTTTGTAAGTACGTCTATCTTTTACGTGGAATGTTATTTTCATTAGATTCTCTGATATGGTAGCGTATTGTGTGTTGTCCTTAACAATCTGAATCCCATATTTTCTTCCCAGGTAGACAATTTCGTTCTTCTGAAGGGGGCCATATTCTAGTTTATCATTCAATTTCTTATAGAATTGTAGTTTTTTCAGAATCCATTTATTATTTACATTGATGAAATTCCTAATTGATTCAATGCTCTCGTTTAACGGACATATAACAGAAACGCCGTAACGGTTGACCCTAATGCTTAACCTTTTGCTTCTTTTACTTTTTATCAATATCGCAGATACGATAGAGTCATCAGGAAGAGTTACTTCCAAACATGATTCAGTGCTCAAGATACTAGACAATAATTGGAAGAAATTGTCACTATTTTTATTTATTGATGGAAATATTAGAGCCGTTGCATGCTGGATTCGACAAACTGGCAGGAGTGTCAAAGGTACTAGCAAGCGGTCTTATCCGAACGTGAACGTATATATTTTGAATCCATTTCCATTTGCGTTTATCTCAATTACGTGGTTTCCATAGTTTTTATCGTTTGCAATATTGTAGAGTCTCTGACCATCTATGTTTAGCGTTCCCTCCGTATCCAGATCATTCCCTTTTAATGGATTACTAATATTGTTATCTTTACCGTCCACCTTCACGTTTAACTGACCTTTTCCACCTGCTACGATGTTTACAGATTTTGCCGAGTAAGCCAGTACGATACTCCCATTAGTGCCTACAAGCTCCATGCTGTCTGGATTGTTCTTCCATTGACCTTTGAGGTAGATAACGTTAGTTTTCAAATTAGATGCAGGTATTGTATAGTTGGCAGTTTTTTCTGGATTGAATCCTTCTGTATTTCCAAGTTGATCTCTTGCATATTGATATCCAAAGTATAATTCAGGGGTTCTGATTTGATCTAAATCAACTGACTGTGTTTGGGGCGTACTCAATTTCGTTTGATTAATCTCAGCAATTTGAACGTCTTGTTGCTTCATTCGTTCTGTCAACAATTGCCTAATGGCATTTTCAGTTTCCAAATAACCTCCTTCTCCGATATGATCATATCTTATGTATCCTTCTGAATCTACAAGGTATTTCCGTGGCCAGTAACTATTTTGATAAGCGTTCCAAGTATCGTGATTATTGTCCAGCAACACTGGATATTTTATTCCAAATCTTGTTACAGCTTGCTTGACGTTATCTATGTTTTTTTCAAATTCAAATTCGGGACTATGAATTCCTACTGTGACCAATCCCTTGTCAGAATATTTTTGATTCCAATCAACAAGATACGGTAAGGTCCTGATGCAGTTAATGCAACTATATGTCCAAAAGTCAACCAATACCACTTTTCCCTTTAGATCTGACAGCTTTGTCCCGTTTGAATTAATGTATACAGTAATTCCTTCGAATTCCGGTGCTTTTTTAAGTTGAGATTTGTCTAATGGTAACTCTACATTTCTAAAACTGCTTGCACCATTATTTTCAGGGGATGATTTATTTAATTCAGGATTATTAAAGTAAATTGCAAATCCTACTATAAGCGCCACAACGCCTATTCCAGTTAACAAGGCGCTCAGGTTATCCTTATTCAGCTACGGTCCCCTTTCGATTTTGATGATCTCGTTGGCAAGTGGAAAATTACCAAGTATACTGAGATTATTTGTAAATACCAGTATTCCAAGTATTATCAACATGATTCCCATTGCAGGATTAAAATATTTCAAATGTTTCACCATTTTTCTAATTACGCTAGTGGCATGCGAGAAGAACATGCTTGTTACTAAAAATGGTATTCCAAGACCTAGCGAGTATGCCAGTAGTGAATTGTATGCGGCTCCGGGTGCAGTCGCCGCCAATGTAAGAGTACTTCCCAGTATAGGTCCCACACATGGAGTCCAACCTGCAGCAAATGCAGCTCCGAACACAAACGATGTAATGTAACTGGTCTTGAATTTAGGAATAGAGGAAAACTTTTTTTCAAAATTAAGGCGTCTCAATTTTGTAGAGAGTATCAAGTATACACCAAATCCTATAATTACGAGACCCCCAACAGACGTCAGTACGTTTTGAAAGCTTACCCCTACACTCAGTAAAACACTATTCAGAAATACCCCGAGTAGTGCAAAAACAAGAGAGAATCCGAGAACAAAATAGACGGTATTTAGGAAAATGTTTAATCTGGTGGATCTTTTTAACCTGAGAGATTGTCCTGACTGTCCTGACTGTCCTGACTGTCCTGACTGTCCTGACTGTCCTGACTGTCCTGATTGTCGTGACGAATCTTGAATTTCATTTAGCGTTGTTCCAGAAAGATACGAGACAAATGCCGGTAAAATGGGCAAAATACATGGTGAAAAAAAAGATCCTGCACCTGCAAGTGCGGAAATAACGATGCTAGAATCGACCATACTCATAATGGTTGTTTTTTTGGATTAATACTTTTGTCCAAATTAACACCAGATTTATTACAAGTCTAAAAGTACATTGTTTTGGAATTTGCTATTTACTATAGTTACAACTTGAATTACAAAAAGAATGGGATTTGTAGATTCTATTCTGGTTGTTTTGTAAATCTTACTTCTTTATTTCTGTTAGTCGCAGCGCATCTAGATCCTGCTCTGTTTCCATCTGATTCTTGTTTCCGTATACTATCAGTATTCTATCGTCATCCTTTATCACATAGTTTGCAATTGAGTCCGTCTTGTTTCCATTTACATAAAATTCCAAATTCGAATTTCCATTGCTGCAATAGCTTGTCTTATTTTCAAGAGTGAAGCAATTATTTGTAACATTCATCCCTACGCTTTTAAAGAACTCTTCCACTGGAACTCCGGTTGCATGCCTGTGCATCGTATTGCCATCATTATGCTCGACATGGATATATTGGGATCTAACTTGGTATTGTGGCTGACTGAAATCTAGTTTTTGACCATTTATTTTGACTGCGAATGCTGCATGAACATGTTCAGAGCCAAGTGGCCCAAATTGCCGACTTGGTTTTACCAAATGTTCAGAATATAAATTTACTGCATATGCCATGATGGCCAAGAGTACTATTACGGCAGGTATGATTATCATCAAATTCTTCTTTCTTCTCTTACGAGAGACAGCAAAATAGCTCTTATCCTCTCGCTCTTTTCTTGGGTTGAGTACCTTGTCTTTCTTTGTATTATTGTCTTTCTTTTTATTATTCTTCATTTTCACGCATCAACTAATGATTTATTCATTAGAACTTTGATGGATAATTTAAAGAAATCTTTATAAGAATTTACTAAAAGGGATACGATTTTGATAATGAAAATTAAACAAATTACGGGCTGGTGTAGATTTGCTTGAATTTTTCAGGTAATTCAGGGTTGCCGTAATCGTCAGAATACGCAGAATAGACATTTATTTTCTCTCCATGCTTAATCTCGTAAGATCCAATCAGCCTGATGTTATTCCTATATTCTTCGTAAAGTGGTCTTAACTGCATAGCAAAGTTTTCACTAACGAGAATGTGCCAGCTGTCGCCCAAGTCCATGACTCTCCTTGCCATTATTATGCCAGGACCCCAAACGTTAAGCCTGTTTGATATATCATAAACCGTAAATACGGGTCCAGAGCTCAAACCGATTCTTACCTTTATTCTGTTTTCAGGTTCTATTCGCTTGTTATATTTGCGTAGAAATCTATGTAGCTCAACACTGAGCTTGTAAGGCAATTCCGGATTGTTTTCATACCCTATAGCCATCCCGTCACCTGCTGGAAGAATTATTTTCAGCTCATCGGATATTTTCCTAAACGAATTACAGGAACTTATGAATTCATTCAGCCTGACTATCTTTTCCTTCTGCCTGTGAACCGCCAGTTCCGGATTAGAAAGTCCTACAATATCAATGAAGCAAAAATTATAATTTAATACTTCGTACTTTGGATCAAAGTCCTTGAAGACCGACATGAATTTTCTATATGTTCTTGCGCATCCTTCCGTATGAAATGGCAAGTCAAGGTAATATACCGGAGGATGTTGAATGACTCTTCCGTCCAGAGTACATTTAAGTAAATTATCAGCAAAGGTGAATCTTCCATTTTTATCAATACTAAACTGTATCCAAGTAGGTTCAGTCATTGCATGGCCAGCCATCGAAAGTAATCGTATTTTCCTAATCAAAGAGTCATTAGATTCTTCAAATTTCATCTCCATTATCCCATCGCAAAACGAAACTATGGGATGGTATTCTGAAGGTACGGGAGAATCAATAGTGAAAATTCCAATTGTCTTTTTTTTCTTTAATTGAAGAACCAATTTCGCTAAAAACCTCCTTACTGAATCAACTTCAAAAATATTACAAAAATGATTTAACGAATCCATGACAAAGTAAACTATATTGTTCTCATCTAGACTGTGACTGTCATTTTGATCTTTGGAAGCATCAATTTGTATTTTTGAAAGAAAAGATGTTATCATATCCAATGCTTCATCTAATGACTTTTGATTTGGGGTATCGTAAAGGAGAACGGGGTTTACAAATAGTGAATTGAATTTCTTCCCATCGATGTTAAGCAATTCAAATTTTTCTTTATCAGTGACCTTTGAAGAAAGAAAGATGCACTTTTTTCTAGAACTTAAACCCTCCTCAAGAAATTCTCTACAATAATCTCTCTTTCCTATTCCCGGTGGGCCAGACAAGAGAAGCAATGTGGGTGAAATATTTTCCTCACCATCTGTGAGTTCAGCGAGTCCCGGAACGGTCATTTGAGATATTATATCAAATTGGGTCTATATACCTGTTTTTTGTGCCTGTGAAAAACAATGAAAAATCTATTGTTTCATATTTCTATCATAGATTTTAACTGGTTTATTTGTTTTGAAAAAGGATGGTCAGGATATCCAAGAACTGTCAAGAATTCCTTCTGGGCAAATTGGATATCGCAATAACAAGGGATTGATGTCATTACATCGATTCCTGTTTCAGAACTCAGTTTCTTTACAAAATCGTCTGCCACTGGAGTTAGAGTGGTATAATTTGCATCAGAATGATTTTCGTGAGATTTACCTATTTGCAAATAAGGGATACAGTAGCCTGCTATTCTGTTAAGGAGTAGATAATATTTTGTGTTTCCCTGTTCCTTGAATTGCGCCAATATTTCATTTGCAATCATCTTTGTTCCTCCAATATCCATATCTCCCATCTTTAAAGTCAAAAACACAATATCTGACAATGCCAAGGCATTAATTGCCCAAAATCTGATTCCTGGACTTGAATCCATTATTACATAATCAATATCGTTTTTTTCGATTAATTCTTCTCTAAAATTAATGAATCTCTTGAGCATGTTCATTCTGTTTCTGTCCTCCTTTACTCCTTCAATTTTGAGAATATCTTCTCTTTTAGGGCTAGAAAAACAGCCTATTATTTTTCCATTCAAAGTACCTTTCTCTGAGAATTGTTGTATAGGTGTTACCTCAACTAGCAAGTCGTCTACTCCGCAGGCGCCCACAATGTAATCATTTAGGGTATTCTTGATTTTATTTTGGACGGCATCCCCGAAATAAGCATGTAGGCTTGGTGCATACACATCGATATCAACTATACATACATTGTTCCCATTTTTAGCTAATAATGCGGCCAGGTTAGCTGCCAAAGTAGTTTTGCCAGTGCCGCCCTTATACGAGTGAAATGTAATAACTTGCTTCAAATTATACTAAAAGAATGGCAAATACATGTTTTTAAGTATATGCTAAAATACTTTTTTTTATTTGGTACGCAAATATGTGTATAAAATCTCTGTTATAGCACTCAATTCAATTTTTTAGTCCCGATTAACTGTCAACATGCATCTTCTTATAGAGTGATCTTTTCCTACGCGAGGAAATAGATTGGCAAATACCTCCATGATAAACACACTCATACAATAATGTCTGCGAAGTGCGGGATTCGAACCCGCGATCCCGAGCTTGGGAAGCTCGTACCTTAACCAGTCTGGGCTAACTTCGCTTAATCGGCAATTAAATCTTACAAACAATAAATTTCTATCTTTGCCTAGAATCAACTTACATGTTTCATGGTCAGAACTGTCATGGAATTTGAATTAATTATACTAATGATTGAGTCACGGCTTGGTATTGAATCGCAGTATGATTACCATTTATTGTCCTAGGTCTCTTATTAAGTAACAATTATTAGAGATCTATAAAGGTGGTACATGAAACGAAAACTTTATCCATACTTATACCGTTCAAAAGGGGACAAGCATCAACATACAGGACTAAAATGATAACGGTCAGTCCACGAAGTATTTGACTCTCTCTTTTTTAAATTCTTTAGAACTGAACAGTATCCTGTATTCATCTATTCCTACAATCTGAGATAGTTCTGTGGCTATCTTTTTGGCACCATCAATTGTTCTGGCATGAATCATGCTGAATAAATTGAATGGCCAATCTGGATATACTGGTCTTCTATAACAGTGGCTAACTTGTGGGAACGATGCTAACTTATAACCAACTTCATCAATTTTATTGTCAGGGACTGTCCATACAATCATGCCGTTAGCCGTAAATCCAGCATCTCTGTGGCGCAGGATTGCTGCAAATCGTCTCATTACACCAATTGATTCGTATTCTCTGGCTTTCTCAAATAATTCGTCGATTGTGATACCAAGATTGTTTGCAGAACCATCGAAGGGCATTGGAATTACCTGCAAATCTTTTTGCAATTCCCTAATGAAATCCTTGTCTCTTGATGTAAGTTCAAATTTTTTTTGATCCAGATTTTTTACTTTATCGTCTGGTGTCAACTTACTGGGATCACTATTTACCATGTCTAGTTTAACGCCTATTTTATATAATTTCAGAGTTGGCAAAAGACGGAATTTAATTACGCCTTCATAAGATGCCATTTGTTCAAGATCTTTTTTTAAATCTCCTTCCGGAGGAACGGCCAACGTAAACCACATGTTAAATTCATGATCTCTTTCATAATTGTGGCTGACGCCGTGGTGCTTATTGACTTCCTGTGCTACAAGGTCAAGTTTGTCTTTTTTAACAGCAAATGCAACTAGAGCGCTTTTATACCCTAGTTTCCTCGTATCAAAAATAGCATTAATCTGTCTTATGAGTCCACTTAGTTTCATCAAAGAAATTCTACTCATCACATCATTTTCAGTAAGGCCGTGTTTAGTTGCTATATCCAGATACGGCCTTTGAGAAAGGGGAAAAGTCCATTGAATATCGTTCAAAAGTTGTTTATCTAACGGATCAATGTATTGTTGATCAAGCTGCATTTAAGATAAATTCACTGGCCAAGCATTAAATACTTTGTCATAAAACCCAATATCTAATATCCTTTATTATCAATTAGGTAGTTGGTTTTGCCTTTGATAGCACATAAAAATATATGAATTGATTAATTGTAAATTATGTAAATAGTTTGAGCGGACAAATAGTCGCATTTCAAGGGGAGCACGGAGCATACAGTGAGATTGCGGCCCTAAAATTTTTTCCCAATTCAAAACTCATCCCTATGAAGCTATTCCAAGACGTTTTTGATGCGTTACGCAATAATAGTATTGATTATGCAGTCGTTCCAATTGAAAATTCAATCGAAGGATCTGTAAATGAAATTTATGATCTACTGCTAAGCACAGAAAAAAAAATCACGGCCGAAATATTCCTAAGGATTAACCATTGTTTAATTGCATTACCAAATAATACTACCATAACAAGGGTCTTCTCTCATCCTCAGGCATTAGCCCAGTGTAGAAACTATCTCAAAAAAAGAAATTTTGATTCTCTGCCTACATATGATACAGCGGGGTCCGTCCGGTTGATAAAGGAAAATCAAATACTCGATGCCGCTGCCATTGCAAGTAAGAGCGCTGCAGAATTTTATAATATGACGATTCTCGATGAAAATATTGAGGACAGAAAAAACAATTACACTAGATTTCTCATACTGTCTGATGAAAAAACAAGTCCTTCTGAGAAAGATAGGACTTCAATGATTTTCGGATTAAAACACACTCCTGGTTCATTATTTTCAGTTATGCGAGAATTTGATCATAGTAAAATTAATCTCACCAAAATAGAGTCAAGACCAACTAAAGAAAAACCTTGGGAATACAATTTTTACGTAGACTTCGAAGGTCATGTCGAGGAAGATACAGTTAAAAGTACGCTGGCTAATGTTCAAAAGAAATGCACTTTTCTGAAAATACTAGGTTCCTATAAAAGAGGAACAATAAATTAATTAATCTCAGAATTCAGGCGTATCTCGCTTTTATTCCAATTCCCAGAACTACGATTCCAGTTATCAGTAACATCATATGAGCCCCAAATGCCAGCGGGGAAGCCTTGGTTTCTACATCTCCATCAATTTGAAGTGTGGAATCTCCTGTATTTTTTGTTTCAATTCTATATTGGCCTTCATTGGTAGCTACGAGATTGTATTCATAGTGTGAACGATTAGTAACTGAAACAATAACTGTACTATCAGGGCTTTCAATCTTGAAATCAAACTCGGACCCGTCAATTATTATTTTACCCACATTCCCTTTATTCATTATGGGTGTAACAACGTCTATGTAATTTACATTCGGATTCAACGTCTTATCCAATTCTACTTTTCTGGGAATATTTGAATCGATCAATGATGCAGCACCAATTACAATACATGCAATGA
>Ga0193715_1000081_pt1 | contig 24887 bp, 22 predicted proteins | sample U2m2metaG_FD_143040 | JGI IMG/M metagenome (GOLD analysis project Ga0193715, IMG submission 143040) | Soil microbial communities from a riparian zone of the East river system, Colorado, United States - U2m2 | ecosystem: Environmental > Terrestrial > Soil > Riparian zone | place: USA: East River... | reverse complement strand
CTGGTAAACGCAGTCAGCAATTCCATCGTGCCCAAGATCACGGTCGTTGTCGGCGGGTCATTCGGCGCCGGGAATTACGCGATGTGCGGCAAGGCATATGACCCGCGGTTTATTGTCGCCTGGCCAACTGCGCGCTACGCTGTGATGGGCGCGGCTCAGGCTTCGGACACTGTGTTTGCGATTCTCGCTCGCGCACGGGAGCGAGGTGACAAAAAGACGACACAAGAAGAACTGGAAGAGCTCCGCATAAAAGTGAAGCAGAATTATGAGGAGCAAACCGACATCCGGTACGGCGCGGCGCGTGGCTGGGTGGATGCTATCATTCAGCCGCACGAGACGCGGGACGTCCTGATTCGCTTGTTACAATACGTCACGCGGCCGAAGCCAAAAGGAGCCTTTCATACCGGTGTGATCCAGGTGTAGCCATATTTGTAGGGCGCCTGTGTCAGACGCCATCCCCAAAATGGCGTTTCACAGAAACGCCCTACAATTCGGTGAAAATCTGCGTAATCTGCGGTTAACAAAATGCCCACGGTACTTATCGAAAAGCAAGCGCCGCAAATCACTGTTCTTACTCTCAATCGACCCGAGCGCCGTAATGCGCTAACGATTGAACTCCTCAGTGAACTAAACGCCGCTATCAAGATCGCTTCCGATGAACCGCAAGAGCGTGTGCTTATTTTGCGCGGCGCAGGCGCGGCGTTTTGCACGGGGTTGGATTTGAAGGAAGCGGCCGATCAGACAAAAGCGCATGCGACGGCCGAGATGGTCGCAAATACTTTGATCGCAATCAGCCAGACGCGTCTTATCACGATCGCTGCAGTACACGGTGCAGCAGTTGCTGGCGGCGCTGGGATTATGTCGGCATGCGATTTTGTTGTCGCAGCACAACGCACGAAGATCGGTTATCCCGAGGTGCGTCGTGGATTGGTCGCCGGTCTGGTGATGACTTTCCTGCGCCGGCAGGTAGGCGAGCGAAACATGCGCGAGCTGTTATTAGGCTCGGAGTTAATCGACGCGGACCGCGCAAGGGAAATCGGTCTTGTAAATCGTGTTGTCACACAAGCGGATTTGATGAATGAAGTGCAAAAGTTTGCGCAATCGGTTTTGCAGGGTGCTCCTGTTGCGATGGCGCAAACGAAGCGATTAATCGAAGAACTTTGGTCGAGCTCAGTGAAAGACGATGTCGATCTGGCGCTGAAGTATCACATGCAAGCGCGCGAATCGGAAGAGGCGCGCGAAGGCATAGCTGCGTTCAACGAAAAGCGGAAGCCAAAGTGGGTGAGCTAAAACTCGCTTGTAGCCGGGATCGGGGATCCCGGTTAGAACAGGCATGCCTCGCTTGTCGATCGCGGGGTTAAGTCTGCGCCAGGGAGGGCTCAGGCAGGCTGTGGCGGCGGAGTAACAGCTACCCCTGGCGACGCAGAAGGGCCTTGGTATTGAGCGCTGCCGAAGCCGAGAATTGGGAGAAAAATGATTCCCAGCAAAGCAATACCGATTCCGAACCCGGCGCCCTTGCCAAAACTTTTTGCCAAGTCGATGCAAACTATAATCCCTATGACGATATTCACGAAGGGAATGAGCATCAAAATGACCCACCAGCCTGGGCGGCCTACTATTTTACACCACACGTACATATTGTAGATGGGAATGATAGAGGCCCAGCCGGGGCGACCAGCTTTGGTGAACACCTTCCACATCGCCACGATCACCAATAAGGCGATAAGCAATTCGGCGATTAATACGGCTGGGCTAGGGGCCTGGCCCTGTGATGAGTACGAATACTCGACTTGCGCGAGCAATGATAGGGGATTTTGCATAAGTGATATCATATGGGTTAAGGGGTTGAAGGCTCAGGTCTATCGGGGTGCGTCTTTATGGGCAAGGAAAATCTTCGAACCTTTTCTCTATGCGGGTTCCGTCAGGGAATCCGAAGGCATTTGCAGCTAACGAATACGTCTAATCGCCACCATCATCACCGCCATCGTCTCCTCCGCTATCATCGTCTCCACTATTATCGTCTGCACTTTCATCATCGCCGCTGTCGGCATCACTCATATCCTGGCCTTCATCATCTGAAGCGTCCTCCATGCTATCGTCACCGTCCGCTGACGCCACTTCTTCATCGGTGTCTTCCTCAGCAGCGACTTCTTGTTCCTCGGCATCAGACATGTCGAATGATTCGTTCTCGACATAAGATTCTTCCGAACTGATTTCTTCGTCGGAGACGGATTCTGAGATATCCACGTCTTCATGGATATCGACGCTTGTATCTACCAGCGCCCAATCATACGAAACAGACGTCTCCCATGCGTAGTAACTGGTCTCGTAGGTGTGAGCCCAATCTACAAGGACGAGATAATCGGCCTGCCATGGCTCATCGACGTAGTATTCGTAACCGCGAATGAGGCCGACCTGAACATCGAGCAGGTAAAGCGTAGCGATATAGGCATCAAGAGTAACCGGCTCCTTGACGATGTGTTCGGCCTGCTTCTTCATCTCGCGCAGACCTTTCTCGAGTGCCTTGTCTTTTTTAGCGTCCGCTTCCAGCTTTACGATCTTGGCCAGCAACTCCTTCTGCTGCGCCTTAATCTTGTCGAACTCTGCCTTCTCCTTCGCAGTCAACTCGTCGCCTTTCTTTTTTCGTGCGGCTTCTTTCGAGAAGTCAGTGCGCAGCAGCGCGATGGCGTGGCCCAGCTTTTTCCCGTTCTCAATCACCTGTTTGTTCTTCGAGTCGGTTAGCTCCCAATCGACTTTCGATTGCTCTTCAGCTATGCGTGCCTCCGCGATGCCCTTGAAGAAGTCATTGCTCTTGGCCGTGAGACCCGCCTTGGCCGTCTTCAAATTCTTGGTGACAAGCTGGGTCGATTTCCAGAAGGGTTTGTTTTTCGGCGTCTTTGGATCGAGACCTTTGTCGGCGCGCGCCGCTTTAATCATTGCAGCCAGCGCCTTGCTCGCATCATCGAGTAAAGTTTTGGCATCGGCCTTTTCTCCGCTTGGCTTTTTCTGAGCGGTTTCTGCAACGGCAGCGAGCGTATGACTCGGCTTCATCGCGCGTGCCACAGCAAAAAGGCTGAGCGAAAGACAGAGGGACAGACTAACGAGTTTTTTCATGGTGCCGCGGAGCCTAGCTGCGCACGAGATCTGCGTCTATAGGACTTTGGGGCTATTATCCGCGGCCAGCCTAGTTAGGCCAGAGACAGAGTGTCAATCATCAAAGCTCCGTAGCGCTGCACCTGACTTTACGAATCGGAATCAAAGCGCGATGGTCGCTGCTCGGATGAAGATAAGAAGCGCATCGTCGAGGCTCAATTGGCGACCGAAGGCCGGATGGGGTATGCCAGTGGCATGGCTGACGCTTTGCGTTGTTTGGAGCTCGACGTGGCTCGCGATCAAGATCGGATTGCGCGATCTGCCACCGATTTCCTATGCGGGTATCCGTTTCGTGGTAGCCATCATTGTCCTTTTTGCCGTGTCCGCAGGGCGAGTGGGCTTGTTACCGCGTCGCGGGTTCGATTACGTCGTGCTGGGTTTCACTGGCGTCCTGATGTTTGCACTAAATTACGGCCTGCTTTTTTGGGGCGAGCTGCACGTTTCATCGGGTCTGGCGGCGGTGTTGCAGGCGACCATTGCGATGTTCGGCATGCTTTTCGCGCATCTAATGCTTCCCAACGAACCGCTGCAGTTGCACAAACTTCTCGGCGTCCTCGTCGCGGTCGGCGGCGTGGCACTGATCTGTGAGCGTCTTCTCGGATTCAACGGATTGATGGCGCTCTGGGGCGGACTTGGCATCATCTTGGGAGCTGCCAGCGCTGCGTTTTCGAATGTCGTGCTTAAGGCGCGCGCAATCCAACTGGCGCCGGCGATGATTGCGGCGTGGCAAATGATTTTCGGCGCCGTGCCCTTACTCTTGATTGGCTTTGTAGTCGAAGGAAATCCATTAAAGTTTCATTGGAGCGCGGTTTCGATTTTTTGCCTCATTTACCTCGCGATAATAGGCTCGGCGCTGGCCTTTTTGCTTCTTTACTGGCTGCTGCCGCGAATGACTGTGGCGAGGCTACAGGCAATCTCGCTCATCACTCCACCTGGCGCGGTGGCGTTGGGTTGGGCAGTCGGCGGCGAGACATTTTCCCTGTGGTCGCTCCTCGGCGCGTGCCTGGTGCTCGCCGGTGTGTGGATGATTTTCCGAAAAGGAGATGAGCCGGAGCCGGTAATTCAAGAGGGTTAGCTTGCGGAGAGCCTTCGCCTCAATAGGCGAGGGTATTAGCTTGGACTTTTGCGAAATGAAGAGGTAGTCTTGCACTCCAGATGCGCATGCAGTTGGCGAGTCGATCATGAGTTCAGAAATCTCGGCTTCAGTTGGGCGGTGGGAAAAAGGTGCGCGCAATCTTCAGGACGATGTCAGGACCGTGCAACGCCTCCTGGAAACGGCTGCCGAGATTTTGGAAGCTCCGGAAATCGACCCAAAAGGAGTGGACGGAAAGATCTCGCGACCATCGGCAACGTCAGACACTGTGGAAGCGATAGAAGCCTTTCAGAGCCGTTTCACCAGTGCGGTAGACGGAATTATTGCGCCAGGCAGCCAGACGTTGGCCACGCTACTGGGAGTTGCAGTAAAAGTGCCAACTGCGCCGGAAAACGTTTTGGACGTTTCTCAATGGCTTTTTCCTTTTCCTACTTTTCCAGCCGAGAGTTGGGAAGAACGACCTCGGGCGTTTGCATCCCCGCGGGCTGGTGGTGCCCGGTTGCATGCCGGCTGTGATCTTTACTTTCCCAAGGGCAGTCCAATCCACGCCGTGGCTGACGGCGTGGTCACGCGAGGCCCGTATCCATTTTACTGTGAAACTTTTGCCTTGGAGATTGATCACGGACCTTTTCTTGCCCGTTATGGAGAGATTCAAAGCAAGACCGAGGTCATTGCTGGCGCTACAGTCAGGGCGGGACAGAAAATCGCCAGCGTCGGGCATCTGATCGGAATTCACGTGCCTAGCGATATGCTGCACTTTGAACTGTACGACAAGAGCCTGTCGGGTCCTCTTACTGTGGCCAGTGATTCTGGCTCAGCGATGATGAACGGTGTGCCCTTTATGCGGCGGAAAGATCTGATCGATCCGACATTGAAGCTCAATCAATGGCGGGAAAATTTACCGCCCGCCTGAGTTTGTCGGATGGCTAGCCGACCCGTGCCTCGCCGATTCGTTAGGTTTACTGCGGGAAGATATCTGGCGGTGCCGCCGGGTATTTGGCCTTCAGATTTTTGAAGTACTTTGTGTAATCGGTTCCTTCCTCAGCGGGCATCCATTCCAACAGCGTCCATTCATTCGTCGCCTTCTCTTGCAGAAGTCCGGACTGCGATTCGTAATGTTGCTTCCCGTTTGCCGATTGAGGATTGACCTGTATCCAAGCCCATCCGTTATGGACTTTCAGGTACGGGACGACCAGCACTAGATTCTTGCGGCCCTGACGAGCTAATGCGCGTTGAGTTGCCTGCAGGATTGCATTTTTCTCCGCGCTACCATCTGGCGGCGTATGCGCGGTGTTTACCGAGGCGCAACTAGCCAGAAGCAGTGAAGTAACCAGGGAGGCCATTTTTAGGTAGGTCTTCATATAGGCATTTGTTAAACCAAATTTCGATCATGCCGTCAATCGTCGAAAGATGATGCGTTTGAGCAAGGGAACAGAGTTCAACCTACTAGCATCAAAAACTCGGGATTATCCGGCAAGTCCTTGATGAATGGCTTGCTGGATGGTCGACCGTCTTTGGCATCGTAACGAAGAATTTCATTCGAATTCCGACTGGCCACGTACAGAGAACCGTCGTCGCCGAATGCCATTCCGGCTGGGCCATTAAGACCACCGGATTTTGACGCGACAAAGACCTTCGTGGAATTCTGGCGAAGGTCATGTCGCAGAATTGAATCGGTCCCGCCGCTTCCAATAAAAAGATAACGGCCGTCCGGACTGAGCAACAAATGGATCGGCCTGTCGACTTGATCGCTTCCTGAAACAAGATTTCTGAGAAAGTGCCCAGTATGAGCCTCATAAATCCGTACGCAATCGGCGGCACGATCTGCGACATACAGATTATTATCTGGCGCAAAAATCGCTTCTCTAACTTCTACGAGACCGTTAGACACATGCTTTGCTGATGGGACGAAGGTTCCAGGCGGCAGGTTCAAGTCTGGATCGAGACTCTGGGGAAACGGCATGGGCAGCCCTGGCTGGCCGTGCTTGCCGGCGGGACCGTGATACCTTGCGACAATACTCGTATTTTGACTTGAAACGTAGAGATCGCCGTTGCAATCAAATGCTACGTTAAATGGGTGATCGATCCCAGGGTTCAAGTCCGTGTGGCGCTTTACAAAAACACCGGCAAAGTCGTGGCGCCCATCTTTGTTGAGCGCGCCATTAAACTTCAAAACCTCGCTATATTCGAAATATGCGTTGACCACGTACAGATTCTTGTCTGGTCCAAACGCGAATCCGCGAAGTTCACGAAGAGTGATACCCTCGGGAACGCTCTTTTTGTTTAGAGCTTTGCGTAATTTTTTCCCGTCGGTGGAATAGACGTGAATGTTGTTGAGGGAGGTCTTCTCGTCGCCGCCGTGAAAACTAATGTACCATTCTTTCGGCATGGCTCTGTTCGTTGCCTACCTGATTGTTGAAGGTACCGCAACTCCCTGAAATCTGCAGTCTCGGTTTCAGAGAGTAAAATCGATTCTTACTCACATTTTAGGCCCCTGTCATCCCGCCAAAAGCAACGCTGTTTTTTATGCCGCCCGGCCCGAGAATCGCCCCAGCGGATTGCCGTATTGATATTTTGCCTTTTCATCGGCTCTTTTTTCGTCAACAGTATGTCAGTGCGCGTGGATAAGCGCTGGAAAGCTGGAATATGAGCTCTGTTTCCGATGGATCGCTCCCGCTTGGAGATCCGCCAGTTGTCGAACATTCGACGCCTGACGGCGTTACCGAAATCGCTCAACGGCTGGTCCAGTTCCCGTTTACTCCTCCTGATGTGAAACTCAAAGAGGGGGATGCTCTCTCGGCTTCGAAGGACTGGTTTACGAAGCATGACAAGAATGAAATCGATCAGCTTGATAGTCTCGATTTCCATGCGCCGAGCGGACCGCAAAGCGTCGGCGTTGTCCCAAAACTTCATAACACTTCAGCGGGAATAGAAATCTATGAATTGCATTCGCCGCTAAGCAAAGAGGCGTTCGAAAAAACGGAAGGCCCATATCGTTCGGGCGTTACCAAGAAGTACAGCAATAAGAGATCTGGGAAAAAAGTAGCCAAGTTCAAGGTAGGCACCATGGCACAGTCGGGTCTTGCGTGTTTTTACGTATCCAGGCTGCTGGGGCATCTTGTTGAGGTGCCACCAGGCACTTATCGGACGATGGATATTCAGGAGTTCGAGAAGGTCGGGGAGCAAGCCCGAACAACTGGCCATCCGAGTTGTACCGAAGCTTGGGGAGTTCTGCGGTCGATGGTGAAGTCGGGAAGTTCGAAAGTGGTTCTTCCAGATGGAAAGCTCGTCTTTGGATCCCTGGCGCAGAATCCGCGCGGGGAGAACAGCAGTCCTGAAGATTATTGGACAAGGGATGCAATTAGGGGGCACAGCTTCTACAAGGTCCTTTCATCAAAGGCGCCGGTGGCGAGCATTTTGAACTTGAACGACGCGAAGTGTCTTCAAGACCTGGCACTCGCACAGGACATGACCCGAGGCGTGATTCTGGATTCAATTTTTCGCCAGGTCGATCGCCTTGGCAACATCAGCATCGCAGTTTTGCAACACTACGTGACCAACAAAGGAAAAGTGAAATGGGATGACAAAGTAAGCGAGAAGGACAAGACCGAAGCAGTAAGCCCGCTTCTGCCGCTGAAGCGAATCATGTACAAGGATAATGACGATGGAATGAACTGGGGAATGAATTCGATCTCGGTCACTCCTATTCTCAACGAGACGCATCATATCGATCAAACGATCTATAATCGGTTACAATGGCTGGCAGGGTTGATGCAGGATGGCGAACCAGGTTCGGACGCCAAGGTAAAGGACTACTTTGTGAATGCCGTCCACATCTCAGGCGATAACTACGATAAGTTGAAAGCAAGCGTCGTTAAGCAGGCGGAATCGCTGAAGAATCGAGTGGATACTAAAGATATTCTGGTCGACCTGGATTTTGCGGGAACGATGAAGAAGCTTTATGCCAAAGAGCTTGAAGCCGCCCTGGCTGCAAACAATGCTGCGCCGGGCTCGGCTACTCCGATTGAGGAAACGTCGACTCCAGGTACCTGAGAGGTGTTAGACCAGGCAGATCAGAAATTTGGCGAGCGTTTTTGACGTGAACACGCCACGCGGACAGGAAACAGTCAACCATGTGGCTCCCAATGGCACAGTTGAGTCCGCCATCCGCTCACTACCTTTTCCTGGACATCCCGAGATTTATAGCAAGAAGGACGTCGAGAAAGAAAAGGAACTGGCTGAAATCGACTTCTACAATGGAAAAACAAAAGAAGGATTGGACATCGTGCTTATACCCAAAACGTACAGCACGTCGCCTGGGATCAACCTTCACGCGGTTAACCTGCCGACAGGAATGAGCCATCTCAGTTATGCCGAAGGCCATACGGCAAAGGCCCATTCAGGTAACGACAAGATTATAGCGAAATACAAGCAAACCATCCCCACTCATTTCACCTATAGTCCTTCGATACTGGGTTACTATCATTTGTCGCGATTTCTTGACACCGGACATGTTGAACCTGCCATCGTCCGGACGATGGACGTAGGCGCGCACAAACTTCTGGCTGATTTAGGTAAGGCAAAAGCAATCGGATCGAACAACCGAAAACAGTGGACGGAGCTAAGAGCGCTCGATGATACCCATAGTAATCCGGCGCTTTATACCGAAGATGGGAAGCAGCTCTGCGGCGCTCTCCAGGCCAATCCCACTGGAGAACAAAGTTACCCGCACCTGAGCGACCTTGGGGGAGCCGCTGCTTTTGCAGCTTCGGCTGAATTTGGCAAAGTAACCAACTCCAGCCCGCTCAAATTAGACTACAAAGACGCAAACGGTAAACTCAATCAGGCTGCTGTTCAGCAAATCGTCCAAATAAAGGATCTTTCGGACATGGTGCTCATGGATTTTATCATGGGCCAGGCTGATCGCTTCAGCGGCAATATGCATTCCCAGAAAATCTACCTGTGGATTGAAAATGGTGTCCTGAAGCGGAAGGCCAAGAAAAGCGATTCCGCAAAGGCTGCCGAACAGCTAAAGGAAATTCCGCCGGAAGCTGTCTTGATTAATCGGATGATCCTGAAGGACAACGACGCCGGTCTCATTAGCGGCAATTCGGCCAAAAGCTACCATCTACTGGAAAAGATCAGCCACATGGATCCCAAAACCTACAACGGGCTTCTTGACTTACAAACGGAGCTTCAGAAACCAGAAGTCGCCCAGTGGTATCAAACGGAGCTTTTGTTCAAAGCGACTGACTTCAACACGATGAAGAATAACGTTGATCAGGCCGTAGGTATTCTGACAGCCCGTAAGGACAAAGGCCTTTTTTTGGACGCAAATGTCAGCGCCGTTCTCGGGACAGAAGACAAGCAGGAACAAGAGCCCGAGCCAACGGCCGAGTCGAATGACGTTGTCAGCACTACGCTTGTAATTACTGGTTCCGTCGGCCGTTGGGAAAAAGGCGCGCGCAATCTTCAAGTAGACGTGGAAACCGTGCAGCGCCTCTTGGAAACGGTGGCACAAAAGTTGCAAGCACCTGAGCTGGATCCGAAGGGCGTTGATGGAAAGATTGGGCGACAGTCAGCGAAGTCGAATACCGTGGCTGCGATCGAAGCTTTTCAGAATCGCTCCAATATTTCGATTACCGGATTAATTGAGCCTGATAGTCAGACCTTGCAGGCACTCCTGGAAGGTGCAGGCGAAACTTAACCGAACCTACTGTCGGGCGGTTTATGGGTCGAAGGGACCTGATGTATCCTACTCCCAGATTAAATCACTAGCAGAGTCACTTCCCGCAGGCTTAGAAAAAAAGGTCTAGCTCCATTGCTTTGGCGGCTTTGTCCAAGTTCCGCTTATAACGACCTGGGTCTGGTCTACTCGTGAGTTTTTCTGGATCAGTCGTGCTACGTCCTCTGACTCGATTCGTACACAACCATGGGAAGCTGCATACTGAGGCACGCTGGGGAAATAATGCAGCGCGATACCTCGGCGCTGCATGAACCATGTGACGTATGTCGCACGAGAATCGCTATTCAGTCTTCGTTGGAAGCCTTGTACGGGATAGGTTCCTATGGGCGTGCACTTGGAGCCCGATCGCCGACTCGTTGCCTCGTTATCACAATTGAGGCCTCTCAGACCTGCGCCGGGTGACGTTCTAAATGGCCCCGTTTCCTGACTATCAGCATTGGGCCCAGTCCAGGTAAGAGTGAGCCAATGATCAGGATCGCCCAGGCTTACCGAAATTTCCCGTATGTAGGTCTGAGTAAAATCATCGTTTCGTAAAGGACCAGCGGCTTGCAGGAGTGCCTGCCACGTCTGCCCGCCTGGTTCAATTAGTCCATCAATCGAAATATTGGAACGCTTCTGAAAAGCTTCGATTGCAGCAACCGTATTCGACTTCCCGGGTAATCGCGCAATCTTTCCATCCACGCCCTTCGGATCCAGCTCAAGTGCCTGCAACCTTTGTGCTGCCGTTTCCAAGAGACGCTGCACGGTTTTCACGTCCGCTTGAAGATTGCCCGCGCCTTTTTCCCAACGACCGACGGAGCCGATAATCACTGGTGGCGGAGCAGTGCGGACAGTGCCAGGCGCTGCTGTCAAAGCTCGCGGCAGGACTTGGAAGGTAGGCTTTCCTGCGTCCAATGCCTCAAGCTTCTTTGCGCGAGCTATTCGGTCTTTCAGAGTCGGTTTTGCACGACGTGGCTTCTTTGGCTTTGCTTTTCGGGAAACTCTCGAGCGCGTTTTCTTACCACGTTTCAAAGGGCGTTTTTTCTTTGGCATAATTTATTAGATGGTTGGTTCGTCCGAGTGACTTTGAAATTTACTAATGCAGCGTACTCAGGCTCCGCTTCACTGAGTGTCCAGTGTCGATATCGCCCGGATCACTGGGGGTGCCTTGCACCTGGACTTCGATCCAATCGGGCGCACTCAATTTGAAGTTTCGCTTGATGACAGGACCTGTGAAGTCGTCCACTTCTTTGAATGTTTTTCGTTTGCGATCGTAAAAGTAAGTCTGCCAATGCCAGGGCGAATGCCCCCCGCTGCTTGCCGTGCTGAAAACGAAGAACTGCGAATCAGGGGACCACTCCATTTTCTGAACGTTGCGTCCGTGCTCACCATCCGGGGACTTGAAGTCCTTTGTCGCCAGCACCGTGCCACCCATGTTGCGGATCTCGACTCGCGATTCGTTGAATGGAGGGTTGGGATGAGTTCCAACAGATAACACGCAAGCCCGGAGCTGCTGATCCGGCGATGTCATTCCTGGGCAATTGACCGGCTGTGGAGGTATGGGACCTGGGGTGGGGGGTTGTTGAGCACAAGCGATGACAAAGACACTAATTGCAAGACAGATTAAAAAACGCATAAGCGATCCCTTTCGTTTTACAGGTGAGCGCCGATTCTAGCAACTTGCTGAAAGGAACGCAATCACCTTCTGATAGGTCGACAAACAAGCGCGGGTTTCCATTTGTCGTTGTCGATTCATATCGCTGGAGCCGGGCTGCCGTCAGTCCGCGGGCAGCGCCTCAAACTATCTTGAGGTGGACTTCCTGGCAGGCGCCTGCTTCAGGACTTTTGCCATTCACACGTTTGCTTCTACCCAAGCGGCGATTGTGCTTTGGCTATGCATCGGGCCAAAGAGTTTATCCGGGCAGCTTGTTCCACCTGGGCGACAGTAGCCTGGCGCGAAATCGTGTCCAAAGATGTTTGTCCGCAGAATATGATACTGTTCAAGTAACCAGCGAATGAGCGCTGCGGAAGCGGCAGCCTGCTGGGCAGTGAGCGAATCCGTTTCACTGCCGACATGTTCGATGCCGATCGAGTTTTGGTTCGCGCCCATGCAATGATTCGAACGGTCGCTATCGCTCACCATCTGGTAAATGTCGCCGTTTCGATCAATGACGTAATGCGCAGAAACCTGCCGGCCATCTGTTTTTTGAAATTCCGCCAGAGCGCTGGCTAGCGACCCTTCAGTGCAGTGCAACACAATCTTGTCGATGCTTGCGCCGTTACGGCAAGAGCAATGTGGGCTTTTGATGAACTGTTTGATTACTGGTTTTGTGTGCGGGTTGCTACTTCCATGGCCGGCGCGGCTTATTCGCAGCGATGGTTTTACTGGTATGGCTCTGCGCGCTGAAATTGTTATCCGAACGATGTCGTCAGTGTCCAACCCCAGAGCAGCTGCCAGTCCTGGCGATAAGTCCGCAACACGTCCGGTCGAAGGATGCGGACCCCAATCAACCGGGCGGGCATCAACCGCTCGGCCATTCACGGGATTTTCCACACGCGCAAGCGCCCGCCGCAAAAATTCCCTCGGCGTCTCGGCGTAATTCCAACGACAAGCGAAATAGTATTGCTCGGGGTTGAGCCTGCGCCCGAGGCCGCTTGTTCCGGGAGGCGGGGCGGGCAGAAATAAATATGCGTATTTTGGATTTTGAAGATCCGCCTTGGTAAAGAGAGCGAGGTCTTCGTTCGCAGCCATCCCCAGATCGTGTGGTCCCCCAAAGGTGGACATCTTGCCTTCTACACGAAAAAGGATTTCCTCCGGCTGCGCTGGTAATGGCCGCACGGCCGCAACTTTTCTCGGCAGCTTCGGCCGAGATTTTCGAGACGAAGTTTTCCCCGTCGTCCGAGTGCGAGTTGTTTTTAGCGCACGCCGAGAAGCTGGCTTGCGCGCTCGTGATTTAGGTTTGCGTGCGGATTTTCGACGCGAAGACTTCACTGTCTTCGGAGCGCGAGGTTTTTGCGGCGACCGCCGCGTGGCTCGTTTGCTCGACTTTGGTTTACGTTTGCGCGGAGGCATTCGCCTTTACCTATTGCGGGGGCCAAGCGTTGCCGCGAGTGTATCCGAGCGTATCGAGGACCCCGCGGTCGAGGCCGCGCAAAATGTGGCGCATTAGGTTGAGTGTGCCATCGGTGAGGAAATACGCGCCGTGAATATCTCCCACTCCTTGCGGGAAGAAGCTCGAGCAATCCACGTCCCAAACGTTATCTGTTGGCGATGACGAATCAGCCAATGGCGGGCGATGAGGAAGGCCGCTGCGACCCATACGCCGCATGCCGAAGTGCTTCAGGCCTGCGGACGCGCCGAGGACTGTGTCGCGCCCAGAGTAAAGCGCAGTGATCCGATAGCTGAGATTAGCCACAGCGTTGCCATCGTTGTTATCAGGCGCGCCCTCGTCGAACAAATCGCTGTCAACATCGGCCGCGACCATTAACAGTTGATTGATGAGACTAACGAGTAGTGGCTGGTTCTTACGGGTCCAGGCAGCTGCCATGGCTTTTTGCACGACATAGTTGCCCATACTGTGAGAGATTACGGACACCTTCGCTTTACAGGCTTTCGCGGGATTATCTATGGTTTGCTGTTGTTTCTTGGTCAGCCAATCGAATAGCGTGCTCAACACATCTGTTAGATCCTGAGCGCACAGGCGCGCATGCGAGCGATCAGGCTCATAGCCCAGGAGACTGCCGCGTGATGGCCAGTCGTACAGAATGCAAAGCCCGAGGCTGTCGGGACCGTCAAAAAGGCCGCCACAAAGCTTCTCATAAAACGCTGCGGCTTTTACAAACGTTTGGTTATAACCATGAATAAGGATCGTGACATGGCTTTGTTTCTCGTTTTCTGCCAGGTCATACTTCGGAAATTTATCCGATGCCCCGACCAGCAGCTTCTGAAAGTTGGCGGCAGTAACTTTCCGCCAGTTCTTGATGTCGGTGAGCGGCTGTTTGTCGCTGACCCAATAAGTCATGCCATCGGCGCTGACATCAGGTCCAACGCCGCCCTGGCTCCGGCTATTTATCATCCAATATTTTGGCATATTTGTTGAGAGGTTGGTTGGTTAATGCACGAGGCGAATCGTCCAAAAATCGTCCGAAAGATTGTCAGTGAGCAAATAGGAGTAGGGCATAGTGAAATAGCCTCTTTTGCCCCAGCCAGTGCCCCATGAATTGCGCACCGTGAACCGCTCGCTCTTATCGTCGTAGCCGACAGCAAGAACGGCATGGCCGCCTACCACGCCTTCTCTCGGCTTGGGCATTTGCAGCACGCCTGTTCTCGCCACTTGCGCGCTCTCGAAGCTGTCGTAAACGGTGAAGCCAAACACGAACGGAAAACCGTCTGCGAGACAGCCTTTCATCTGCGAAAGCGTCCGATCAACTCGCTGATAGCTCACCGTGCGGAATTTTTTTGCTTCTTTGTAACAAGCCGCCGATGGTTTTTGCCTCGGTTTGGCTTCGGCAGGCCAGAGATTTGTGGTCGGATCGGCTGGAGTATCGTCATACGACCACTTGGTTTCCGGGCACGCGCCTTGTTTGGCGACACTTTTTATTCCGTCGCGAATCTGAGCGCCGTTATCTAGCGGTATGCTGTGTTCAATGCTTCGCTCGTTATAATAAATGAAGAGACGCGATGGGATGAAGTCGCGCAGTTTCTGCTTTTTGCGATCGAATTCGATGGCGGCGGCGATTGCATTTGCGGTGCAGGAGCCGATTTCTCCCTGATTATAAACTCTCGGGCAACGTCTGCGCAGATCGACTTTGGTGGGAAGCACTCGCAGCTTGGCCAGCGGTGCCGAATAGAGATGATCGCGATTATCCGGAAGGTCCGGCATCCAGCCGAGGCCGAAACGGCTATTTTTTTTGGTCGTTCTTTTCATTGTTGGAGGTGAGAATTGAATTGGAAAGCGTCGGGCTACACGACTGAAGCTTTGTCATTTGATTCTGCCAGCTGTGGTTGGCCACCGGCTGCGTGTGAGTCTTTTACAGGATTTCGGAACCAGAGTTCAAGACTTCTTTCCAAGGGCTCCAAGCAAATGTACAGGCTGTGCCAGGCAGCAATTCGTCGTGGCCATCGCATTGCAAGAATGGACGCAGCCTGTCCGCGGGCTGAGATGATGCTGCCAGAATAGTTTTTAATTGCCGGACAGGTGTCGATGCGAATAAACAAAGAACAACGACAGAAAGGACATACATGTCAGAACAAAATCCGAACTTCTATCTCGCAAGAGTGGCTCTCGTTGCTCAACCGACCCAAAATGCGCTACGTGCCTACAGTGCTGTCACCGGAACGTGGGCCAGCCTCACAGTTCCCGTGGACACGGGAGACACGTTCCTGCTTGGAGGCAACACAGCATTGGTGGCGCAGCCGGTCCAAAACGTGTTGCGGGCCTTCAGCGCGATAACTGGCACCTGGGTATCGCTCACCGTTCCCGTGGACACCGGAGACACTTTTTTGGTGGATACGAACGTTGCTTTGGTGGCGCAGCCAACCCAAAACGCATTGCGGGCCTTCAGCGCGATAACTGGTACCTTTGCATCGCTGGGCGTTGCTGTGGACACCGGAGACACGTTTTTAGTGGATACGAGCGTCGCTTTAGTTGCACAGCCGACCCAAAACGCATTGCGAGGATTCAGCGCCCACACTGGCGCCTGGACTTCCCTCGTTGTCGCAGTGGATACCGGAGACACTTTCCGGGTAAGCGGCAATGTTGCGTTAGTTGTGCAGCCAACGCAGAACGCATTACGTGCTTTCAGCGCGATAACCGGAGGCCCTTGGGACAGCCTCGTCGTTCCGGTGGACACCGGAGACACGTTTTTGGTGGGTACGAACGTTGCTTTGGTGGCACAGCCAACTCAAAACGAATTGCGTGCCTATAGTGCTGTCACTGGCACCTGGGCATCCCTCGGCGTTGCCGTGGATACCGGAGACACGTTCCTTGTAGGAGGCAACACTGCCTTCGTTGCGCAGCCGACCCGAAACGCATTGCGAGCTTTTAGTGCGATAACTGGTGCCTGGACGTCACTCACCGTTCCGGTCGACCCGGGCGACCTCTTCCTTGTAGGCTCTGACGCATGAAACCAGGAGTGCAATCTTTGGTTATGGCGCGGTCAGGCTCCAGCCAGCCGGAAGAGTTGGTCCCCACGCAGAACCGGTGTAAACATTGTTACTGAGATACCAGATCGCCGTTTGTCGAGTGTTAGTTTTATAAAGCGTATAGTCCGGATTGCCGTCACCGTTAAAGTCGGCTGTGGCTACCAATGCCCAGCCGCTGGGAAGGACGGGCCCCCAGTCAGCACCGATAAGAGTTAGTCCCGATAAGTAGCCAATCGCTGTGTAGCCCGAACTGGGATGAAATAAGAGATAATCCGGGTGACCGTCGCGATTAAAATCCGCTGCACCCACCACTGTCCAGCCTGGGGGGAGAGTTGGACCATAGCCACCACCAGTGTGAACGTTATCGTTCATATACCAGATCGCCGTTTGATGCATGCCACTGTTGTAAAGCACGTAATCCGGTCTGCTATCGCCATTAAAATCTGCCGTGCCCACCAATTCCCATCCACTGGGAAGGGTCGGCCCGTAAACGCCCCTGATGAATGAAGGTCCGGATAAGTACCAGATCGCGGTCTGATGAGTGTTGAGAGCGAACAGGCCATAATCTGGATGGCTGTCGAGATTGAAATCGTCGAGGGCACTTAGCTCCCAGCCTGATGCGAGAGTAGGGCCGAAGTCAGAACTGGAATAAACGTTGTTGTTGAGATACCAGATCCCTGTTTGACGCGTGTTGGCATTACGGACCACTAAGTCCGGATGGCCATCGCCATCAAAGTCGGCTATCGCAGCCCTGGCCTCGCTAGGTGCCACCGGCAGCCTAAAGGCGTATATCTTGTTATCAGCAGGGTAGTAAATGCGGCCGCGAGCCACAATGCCGGTATTCCATTTTCTTGTGCCACTCATTAACTCGTTCGCGCCACCGCCAGCATAAACTACATTCCCGGTATCGCCGTCGTAGGCGTGCAAACGTCCGTCACCTCCAGCGCCGGCTACCCAGACTATGGCATTATTCGTGCCGTTCGTAGAAGTAACCCAAGTCGAGCCCAGACCTGTCTGGCTCACGCTCCAGGCGGGGGCTATGGTAGGTGGATTTGTGGCAGTAACCTTATAAGCCACAACGGCGGTATTTTCGGTATGAAAAACAAAATATGTTCCCTGGCTAGTGTGATAAGTGGCAGCCGATTGACCCCTGACAGCGGTAGGAAGGTTTTCTGAAGCCACCGGCCCGGTAACGCCGCCCAGATTATTGCGGTCAAGCAAGTAGGCCATTCCATCTTTGCCCAGCGCGAGCACCAACTGCGAAGGCGTCGCTCCAGGCACATCAACAAGCGTGGCGCTGACGCCACCGAGATCCGTGTCGCTCTGATCGAGGGAGAACCAATTAGAAGGCGCCCAAAAACTGCTAAAGACAGGTCCAGCTTGCAAACGAATAACGGCTTCACCACCCATCCAGTTACCCTGAGTGTTGAAAGTATTCCCAGTAATCACAAACATGTTTGTGCCATCGCTGGCAACTCCTGAGTGACCCCAGATGCCGCCGCCGATGGCGCCCGTCGCCCAGGCCCTGACAGTGGAAGGATTGTTAATGGATATACCAACAACCCATCCGTGGTACGTGCCGCAGTCGCCAGCGTGCCCTGAAAATGCCACATACACGATCCCATTCACGATTGCCAGACCGCCTCTCTCGTTCTGCACATTCGAAGTAAAAGTGTTGCCGTTGAAGACTACAGTAGCATCCAGGTTGACCGGCCAACCAGGATTAGTCATTCCGGTGTCCACGTCTAGCGAATAAACGAAATGCCTCTTGGGGTTGCCGTCGATCATCGCATCAAGGAAAAGCGATCTGGAAGCAAGGTCGACAACAGGCGTGCCGGTGATGCCGAGCGGGTTGATGTTGCCGCACGGCAGTCCTGACGTGACCGCCGGGCCGAGGTTGCGTTGCCAAATGATGTTGCCGTTGTCAGCATCGAGTGCATAGACATTGTTCGATTCCGTCACTGCAATGACCATGGCCCCGTGTGGACCCTCGATATAGAGTGGCTGGGCGTAAACGTTGCCTGAGATCGTTCCGTTAAAGGTCAGGTCGCGCCTCAGACCGGCTGCGTTAGCGGGCGGAAATGCAGCGTCAATATAGAGCCCATCGCGCGAAAGGTGGTTGTGCTGCTGTGTAACGTTGACCTGCGCGTTCGTTGGAAGGATGCCAGACCACCAAAGAGCAATGATAAGGGTAGAAGAAAAATTTGGAATCTTCATGGATCGACGAAACTGCCGCGCTGCCCTTTTGACACTGGTGTCCTTCTAACATTGCGCTCTGGACTCTTGTCAAGTATTTCAAGAATCTGATTTGTAACAATCAGGTTATCTTTTGAAGGGGCTGAATCATTTACAGGTTTCCAGTCGCGGGCGGCGGAGTGATTTCACGTGCACTGGAAAAGCGCTCTACGGCGCCCAAACTATGAGCGCTTGCTATTTTTCCACGAGTTGCCATACGCCGTTCCAATCTTTCCCGGGTGAATTTCGGCGAAAGACCTGAATGCGTTCAAGGAAGACACGGGACGCACCGTCATTGGGACGAATTTGGAGACATTCGCGAAAAGTCGCTTCAGCTAAATCCCATTCCTGGGCGAGGTATGCTTGCCGAGCTTGCTCATAGCGTTCTCGCAAGCGTGCCAAGTCTTCCGATAATTGTCCGGCCGCACCCATTAGTTCAAGGATCCGCGTGGTTTCTGTCTTGCCTTTGACGGAGATGGTATCGATCTCGCGCATTTCGAACTGCGAACCAATCGCCTTTGCAGTGGTTTCGCCAATCAGAATTTGCGTGCCATAGACGCGGTTGGCCCTTTCGAGTCGCGCGGCGAGGTTCGCCGTATCGCCGATCACAGTATAGCTGCGCGTGTTATCGGAACCGATGTTGCCCACTACGACCTCGCCGGTGCAAATGCCAATGCACAGGTCAATAGCGGGTAAGTCTCGGCGTAATCCGGTGAGGTCCGGCAGTTCCCGACGCAGAGCGTCGAGGGCGGCCAATTGCGCTTGTGCCGCGCGACACGCCAGCACGGCGTGTTCTTCCGGCTTTACGAACGGCGGGCCCCAGAAGGCCATGACCGAATCGCCAACAAATTTGTCCACCACGCCGTGGTGCTCCTGAACTGCGAGAGCTTGCAAACCGAAGTGTCGGTTGAGCAGTGTAACCATGAGCAAGGGAGTCAACCGTTCCGACAAGCCCGTGAACCCGACCAGGTCCGCGAACGACACGGTCATATCGCGTCGGCCCCCGCCCCCTGCCTCCGCACCGGGCTGCCCAAGCACGTGCTCCAATATTCGCGGGTCGATATACTTGCCAAAGGTCTGCTTCATGCGCGCCTTGGACCGCAATTCTTTCACGAAAAAATTAAAGGAATCGGTTAGTCGCCCCACCTCGTCAGTGGAAATGACCGGTAATTGTATATCGAGGTTGCCTTGCTGGACATCGCGCATAGCGATAGCCAACGACCGCACAGGCCTGCTAAGCCGGTTTGTAATAAGCGCTGCTACTGTCATGCCTAGCAACACCGTGGACGTGGTCGCAGCAATGGTTAACCAGAACACAGTCCGTTCACGCTGCTCAGCTGCCTTGGCAGCGGAGCCACTCCACGCTGCCATTTTCGAATTGACCGACTCGCGTTGATTTTGGACGGTACGCTGGATGTCATCAGCAGGTTCAACTGCTGATGGGCCTTGTCATGTTGACCGGCGACCTGCATGTCGAGCACTTCGCGCTGACGGTTATTGATGATCTCATAAGCAGGTTGGATTTGATCCAGCAGCGTCGCGACCTCGGCCAGTGTTTGACTGCCCGGTGCATTCTTTGGATAGGCGCCAATGATGCGCCGGGCAGCGGAAAATTCGTCTGTAAGTTTACGAGTAAAAAGCGCGTAATTCTGGGTGGCCTCGGTAACAACTTCGGCATTGGGCTGAGGAGCGTTCAAGGCGCCAAAACAACGCTCAAACGCAAGACGTCGTCGAAGGCCGAACTCATGAAGCCGCGCCAAGGACTGCGTGAGCGGCACATCGAAATTCGCTACAACTGTAAGATCCTCCTTGGTGCGGGTTACCTCAAACAGCAAAAAACAAGCGAGCGCGATGGTGAGCAGCAACAGGATTATGGCGAGCCCGTAAATCTTTGCTGCTATGGTTTGCCGGAACGGCATAAGAATCTCGCTAGAGTGTCCTGTACCCGGAGCAGAGGCAAGCCGAAGTCACGCGTGCAACGAACAGGTCACAACGAACAGGTATTGTTCGCCGCAATGTGCATTTGCAACTGCGAAATTCCTTTTCGCCGGATACACAAAACGCTTAGACTCCCGCGAATGCAGCCGCCGATGTGACGAAATGGCAGACGCAACGGACTTGAAATACGCCGCTATGCCTCGTAACAACTCGCCATTGCCGATTTATTGCCAGTTTGCGAATAGCCCAGCCCGCTTCACAGGATCGCGCTAGAATTGCTTTTGGTTGTCGGATGAGAAACAATCCGCTCCATGTCATCGGCGATTCCGGCGCACCTCCATCTCGTAGCGATCGGCATACTCTCCGTCGTAACCTCATTCGCCCAGCCGACTCCGGCAGACATATCTAAAGCGAAGGCTTTGGCTGTATATGCTCCCCGGCCAGAGTATCCCTACGAAGCCCGTAGCAAACACATGACAGGAAGAGGGATAGTTGTAGTAAACATTGATCCTTCAACTGGTAACGTGACATCGGCGCAGTTGCTCAGGAGCACGGGACACGAGATTCTTGATGATGCAGCGTTGGACGCCTTTCGGAAATGGCGTTTCAAACCGGGCAGCGTGCATAAGGTGAAGATCCCGATCAATTACACGATGCAGGGATTTCGCGAATGGGCACGAGCAAAGGGACACAGTTTGTGGTTGCAGAACGCAACGTATTGGTTTCTTCCAGAATACCCCCACGGCGCGCGCGCTGAAGGTCTAACCGGAAAGGGTGTGGCGGTCGTGAAAGTTGATCCGGCGATTGGTTATGTTACGTCGGCGTGGATGCAGAAAAGCACAGGACAGGCAGTCCTCGATAATGCAGCCCTACAAGCCTTCCGCTGGTGGCGTTTTAAACCGAGAAGCATAACAACACTTGAGATTCCCATTCAGTTCACACCCAAAGGTGTTTTCTACTAAATGGAATTCGCGATGCGCGTCGTTTCCCGGCTGTGCCACGGCTTCACAGGATCGCGCTGGAATCGTTTTTCATTGCCCGATGGCAAATAACTCGGCCATGATGTGTTAACACATGCGAAGCCGATTTCTTTTGATCATAGCGTTATCCGTCGTATCTGCGCTTTCAGCTTCGGCGGAGCCTCCCGCTCAGCTTGACTGTACTATCCATTCTTGGAACGAGCACTTTAAGAAGGAAAAAGACCATGACTATCAGCATGGGTATTCCACGACGAAAGTTGCTCCCAAAGATATAGCGTGGTTACGCCCCGGGGCCAGTCCCGTTAGCCGACTCGGACAAGTGGGACCTACATACGGATTTGTTGTGCTCGGTTACTGTACGAAGGCCAATATCACCAATAGCGCCGAACTTCGGAATATCATGATCAAATTGAGCAAACTCGTGTCGGACCATGGGGGAAACGCCATTAGCTATGACAAGTCCGGGACGGAGATGCGCTTCTATTTTCTCAGACTGGAAGACAGAATTTATGCTGGTGGCAAACGCGGCCAAGGAAGCGCCGCTACTTCTTCCGGTGCGTCCGTTGCGCTACCAGGATCGCACTAGAATCGTTTTTGATTGCCCAATGGCAAATGATCCGACCACAATCAACGGGGAAAGCACAAATGAAAACAATACTGATGTTGATCGTTGGGCTGATGCTCGCAGGCTGCGGATCAATGAAAAATCATGTTCGAAACCATGGCGTTGCCTCAACCTCCCGGCCCGCTTTGCAGGACCGCGGTAACGGTATTGCAGTGGACACGATATGCGCTTGCCCTTGACGATTAACTCCGGGAATTCGCAGAAACGTTAGCCGATGACCCGGTCCGCTTCTGTGGCTGCACCTCGCGGCGCTTTTTGACTAAACTGCTCACCTTTCGTTTAAGCCACGTTTAATTATTACAGGAGATTACATGACAAAAAATCGAAACAACAGAATCACGCGCTCACGCTTTTGGGAGGACCTTCTGCTTACTCGTGATCGGAGCTGGGGTGGTTTGCGTGTCATTACGGGCCCTGCCTCTCGAGTCAGCAAGTACCCCGCGACTCACGTCCACTTTTGGGCCTCCTAATCCTCCTCCTATTACGCCGAGGCCGCGTCCGACGCCGTCTCCGCGTCCCTAGCGGGGAAATCGGCCCGCTTCACAGGATCGCGCTAGATTGCGAATTGATTGACTGGCGACGCGAATAGTCGCCGGTATTTGTCGGCGATTTCTACGCGCGTTTATTTCCACCACACCGTAATGAACATCGTCGCTTCGTGATTTGTGTGCGTGACGCAGACAAGCCGGTTAATGCGTTCCTTCCTCAACCACTCGCCTATCGTTTGCTCCAATATGCCCCAGTCGGCGCTATGAAATATCTTCATTTTCATCTGCAACGCTTCTCTTAAAGCGCCTGACACCGCAACCGCAATTCAAGACGCTTTACGGCTCACGGCGCTCTGTGATTGAATGTCGCCGCCATGAATACGGATAACATTTTTCTTACTCACTACATTCACATAGAGGGAGTGAGCCACACTGACAGTGCGGTATTGTTCAATCACTAATCGTGATACAATAAAAATGAACAAAATAGGCCAATTCTCATAGGTAACACAGCCTTCAAGAATGAAAAAAGCCGATGTGGCGAAATGGCAGACGCAACGGACTTAAAATCTAGTGTTTGCCCTCGTGACAAATTCGCTCCCTCGCACGGTTGCGAACATGCGCGACCGTAAAAGAACAAGGACGACGGTGATACGGTCAACATGGTGTCAACAGACTCGCGCGCGCGTACGCGTGAACGTCGCAACCCGGTTAACAAATTCGCTGAAATGCGCCTTTGTCCACTGACGTGCTTTTTGCTGGCTTTCGATGGCATTGGGTGATGTGTTGCCAATCCGCCGCAACGTGAGGGAAACGCTTCTAGCCGTGGGCGCCTTGCGCCATCGGCTCGCCGATCATCTAATTTCTTCTTCCCTTAGCGACCCACCCGTAGAGCAATTTATTCCAAAGAGTTCTCCCGCGATTTTGCCGATGGCGCACTTTCACGACTTTCGATGCTACACGATACTGCTCGAACGTAGGAATGACTGTTTCGTCTATTTCCGCCGGCGGTGCAGGTGTTGCGGCGTTCTGATAGGCGTTATTAGTGGCCAAGCTGCCTATAAAGCTCGTGAGCAATTCCTCAAAACGATCCGGCTGATCGAGAAACACTGCATGAGCCGCGTCTTCGATTTTTTCGAAATGTGCATGTGAAATCTGCTTCGCCTGGGCCTGCTGCTGTGTCAGTACAGGCGATTTCGCCGAGGCGATGCTCAACGTTCGGCAGTTGATCTTCTTCAGCGCGGGCATGCGACTCACACCAAAAGTGTCGGCGATACGCATGGCAATGCCGATATCAGGCGGCGTTTGCAAGCCCGTAGCGACCAACCCTTCAATGGCATCATTGCTCTGCGGTCTGCTGACAATCGCGTGCATCATGTCTGCCAGATATTTCTGCTGATGCGTCTGGTAAACAGCGAACGTCGCAAATTGCGACGCGGCCTTTTGCGCGCCGAGCGCCGCCATGCCCTCAGCTCCAGGCGAGATGGCCGCATCCACCAGTACAATTCCTGAAAGATCGTCAGTCCCGTACATATTAATAAAAGCGGCGATGTCCTCAACTCCCTGCGACCACCCGATGAGGACAGGCCGTCGGGCACCGAAGCGGTCGAGCAACGTGTGCAGATCCTGCGCGCGGGTCTCCGGGGTGTTGCCATCTGTTGTTATCGTGGATTTACCTTGCGAGCGGGGATCAAAAGAGATCACGCGATATGTGTGAGCAAAGCGATTGATCTGTTCTCGCCAGATATCAGCGCTAGTGCTCCAGCCGGGAATGAAAACCAAAGTAGCTCCTGATTCCGGTTGGCCAGATTCGATCACCCGCAACGACACATCGTTGCCGAGGTCCACCGTTCGCTCGTTTAATACAGAAGCGGATTCGGAATGGGCCGAGAGCCCGGTCGTTACGAGAACGACAACTATTTGGGAGAGCAATTTCATCGGGAGATTATTCCGCGCGGAAGCGCCGAAAACTGACAAGCCAGCACAGTAATGATCCAGATTCATCCTCATCGTTTCGCTAGAAAATAGCCGAGCAAAAAGGTCCATCCCGGTATTTGGCAGATGACTACAAGCTCTATCAGTCTCAACAATTCCTCGGGAGCTAAATGCATTCGGTTATGCTTTGCTTGAATTCCTGACATATCTGGGATTTGCCTGGGCCGGGTGTCTCTAAGTGACGGCGATGCCGCTCCAAAACCCGTCTCACCCGGAACCGGACCTGACCCTTATGTCCACAAATAGCAACGCAGAACCTTTCAGTATGTTTTGGAAAAAATTCACTAGCACAGCATTTCAAAAAAACTCGCATTTCGCTCTAGGATTTCCGCCTAGTATGCGGCCCTGAAATGGAGGTCTTGCGACCTCAGCTAATATGCTGCAACCTTCAATTACAGATAAGGGAGAACTGCAATGAGCAAAGAATCGTCACAGGCCGCGCTCGGAAAGTTCGCTGAAGCCGTAAATACGGGCAAATTCGACCTCTTTGACCAAGTCGTCGCGTCTAAC
>Ga0193715_1000079_pt1 | contig 25171 bp, 29 predicted proteins | sample U2m2metaG_FD_143040 | JGI IMG/M metagenome (GOLD analysis project Ga0193715, IMG submission 143040) | Soil microbial communities from a riparian zone of the East river system, Colorado, United States - U2m2 | ecosystem: Environmental > Terrestrial > Soil > Riparian zone | place: USA: East River... | reverse complement strand
TGTACGTACTTCTAATTGTATTACTTGTTCGGCAAATGGAACAATGAAGTGTACTCCTTCTCCAAGGACGCGATTTTCGACTGCACCTAAATAAAGAACTACACCCCTATGTCCTGCTTGTACTATAACTACTGATTCAGCCATTACTATGACTATAACTATAAACGTCACTATGCCTGCAAGGATCTTTAATTTATTAGATAGAAATGACCTTGGATGTCCTTCAAGTGGCTCTCCCTCTGGCGTTCTCCTACCATACGGGTTACCCTGTCTTTTGAAGGGATTTCTCATAAAACCAGCTTCTCGATGATATATTAGTATTGAAAGGCAATTTAAATTGTTGTAAACGAGTATATGTAAAACTAGTAATATTAGTGAGTGATTCTTTAGCTAGGCATAGCATTAGTCCCCCTACTCCGTTTCATTATTATAATCATGCCCTTTGAAGAGGGTGCAAAGAAGTGACAGTTATATCATTTGTCTTGAATGATAGAAAGTAAATTGCATATTCATATAAATTGTCATTACTACCCGTCCTCACTGTCTTTGATTGGCTTGCATACAAATAAGCATCATGCTGTCGCATTTTCAAACAGCGTCTAATTTATAGCATTAGCAAGTTATACACTTTATTCCCAGTATTATCAAACGACCTGATTTCTTGTTGTTGGTTATAGTCAAGGACTTTGTTTAGTGTAGCCTGTAGTAATAGAATCGACGTTCTGTTACTATTGTTGTCGTCATAGCTGTTCACTATTTTACATTTGCCGTTACTCTTCATAATCTGCTAATTTCTCTATTGGTTCACCAGTTGGCAGAGAAGCATTCCTATCTATTTGATATTTGAATATTTCTGGAAAATCCATATCTAATATAACATTTCTACCGACTGCTATTATTTTGGATTTTGGAACATCAAATCTGTAGTTACGCTCACCAAACACCACAATTATATCATCTGTTTCTCTCATTATATGTCCGACATTGTCTTCATTGTCTGTCCTAACTCCTTTATTAAATAGGGATTTTGGATATTCTCTTTCATAGGTTGCAAGATCTATGTTCTCCCCTTGACTCCAATGTTCCACTGGTGTAGTAGTAGGTAAAGGTGCTTCATGCATTACTTTGTATTTCTTTGCAATCTCATCAGCGCTAAGTCCAACTAATACGTTCCTTCCTGTCATTTGAATTTCTGATTTTGGAATATCGTATCTGTTATTTGCTTCACCAAATACTACGATTTTGTCTGCCGTTTCTCTCACTACATATCCTAGATGTGGTAGATCTAGCGCCATAACACCCCTGTTAAAATATTTACCTGAAGTCATATAATACTATGTAAAACACATTTAATAGATTTAGCAAGCTAATCGTAATTGTAAATAACTCATAAGCTGTTATTATTAATTATAACATGTAGCAACAAATCATAGGATAACAATATCAAAGTAAAATAGAAACGTAAGAATTATTATTATGATAATTGCCGTTTAAAAATAAAAATAATAAAAACAAAATGAACGAAAAAACAGCAATGAAAAGTCCGAAGATAACGATGACATGTCAGGATACAATATTAAGAACTATTCAAAATTGTCTAACTGAACGTAGTTTAGGTAAGAAGAGGGAAATGCTTTATCATATAAATTCACTTCTTGTAAGACCAGATCAGCTAAAAATTCCATCCACACAATCACATCAGCTTACAACTGATTATATCAATATGGCATTGCATATAATAGAAGGAAAAGTATTTTGAAATACTAGAATTTCTTCTTCTTTTGATGACGCACAACCAACATATCTTCTAATTTTCTCTACGGTTATTGAGTTCATCACTGTCTTTAGATAAATTCATGTTTTATTTTTGCATTGGCTATATGTCTATCCCCGTTTGCTGTTATTTTATACTAGTTGCCTGTCTTTCTTATCTCTAATACTTTATATCATAAATGAATGCCCACTTCCCCTTTATGGAGCAACAACGCGTAATAAGGTTCTAGTGTCGTGATTGAATTTTAAAAATTCGTAGTAAGATTTTATCAGCGTAAATATCTAAAAACTCGACATTCTAATTCTGTTTGTTCAAATGATAGATTGTCTTAATTATATCGACTATTACTGTAGTTTAAGTGTTCGGAATTATCAGACCAACGCTTCATTTGAAAGGTAATCGGTCGAAAGCTATTGCAATAGTTTAGATACTCAGCTCTGAAACATGAAATAAAATCCTAGTGATCTCTTATAAGAAATATTTTTATTGGCTATCCGATGAACTCAAAAACAACGACTACGATGTTTGGCATTGTAGCTTTAGCGGCTATGGCGCTGCTTTTTGCATCAGGTCAGTTAGTTGAAAACCAAGCATTTGCATATGGCCACAATCACTACAACAACCACCACAAGCACCATCATCATAAACAATATCACAAATACTACAAAGATAATTGACTACACCGTAGGTTGCAACGATAGAGATATCTAATTAAGAAACACGTCCATAAGCAACCCGCCTCATATTTTTTTTATTAGTAACATTGTCTCAAATGATCCTTTAACCAGATTCAAAAAATCTAGCTAGGCCGAGAAGAAGAGGCTTTACATATATAGGATTCCGACTAAACGACGCTGGATACTATATCTTCATAGTTTTCAACGTATTTCTGGCTCAACCAATTTACTAATCTTATTATATATATGCAGTAGGAGGATTCCTTTATGTGTTGTTTTCTCCGTCCTACCTTGCTTCTCATATTCCAGCAAGTCATTTCTTATTAAAATCAATAGATAATCTTTCACCTGTTCATATGATATGTAGGAATTTTGCATGATTTTCGTTTGACTCACTCTATTGCCATTAGCAATTTCTAAGTGCAGCAATTTCGGTTCTACTACGGTATTTCACCTTTAGAACTCCTTATCGAAAACTTTGCCTATGCTTATCATACAGAAAAGCGAGGTGAATGCCACAATAATTGCGAATTATCGTCAAGATATAACTTCTGATTAACTTGTCAAGTAACATGGTTAATGCTATTTTTTGTTCTTTTCTGCACTTTTTATCATCACTTTCGGTTATAGAAAAAGTTGCTGTAGTGCATTAGTTACATACACCTGCCATCGATGACATGCTTTCTTAAACCCCAGACTTGCGGTTTTTTATAATATTAACAATTGATAAAAAGTGTGAAACGTGATCTCAAAAGCAATAAATCGCTTTGTCATATTACTTGAACTAGATCTGGATTCCTTGGTTGTATTTACTAGCAATGCAGCAAGATACAATAATTATTTGGTTACTGCAAAAAAGATGATCGTTTAGTTACAAATCCAATCCTGTGACACAAGCTCTGTTTCCTCCTCCTACTCCAAAAGTAGAATTCCACCCTGATGAACTTTGAACTGAAAAAGCAACCTAGCTGCAACAGCAAGGTAGTTAGGCTTCACGACGATAACTTATTACTTTTTCATTTACCAACACAAATTCAACAACATTTCTTACCTGTAGCGAGACTCAAATATTACTTCTATTCTTTATTTTGGAAATTATTCCAACTCTTTTCCAATCGTTTTAAATAACCGATGTATCAAAAGCCCTACATTTTATCCTGACAGGTTGCAACTCCACTTTTCCAATAATTAACGAGAGTATGATAAAAAGTGCAAAACGAAAAGAATGTAGAGAATGTGACCCTGTATGATTGATGTTAACTAAGTAACAATTTACAAAAGATAATGGCTCAATAAATGTTAGTCGTGCAAAGGAATAGCCACTTAAGTTTGTAGTTTGATAACATTTAAGTTATATGTACACAAATGTACGCTGATGTCAAAAAGCAAGGATTCTGAAGCAGCTGATGATGCCTCTAGCAAGGATGAGATAATCAGAGGCCTGAACGAAGATCTGGCAAGAGAATATAAAGCTATTATCCAGTATGTGGTCTTTAGTTCCACACTGAAGGGCGCAGAGTATGGAGATATCGCAGAACAACTAAAGAAGCACGCCTCGCAAGAACTCACACATGCTCTTGAGGTAGCAAAGCAGATCGATTACTATGGAGGAGACCCAACGGTAAAAGGCAAAGAGGCCGAATATTCTAACGATTCAAAGAGGATGCTTGAGATTGACCTGAGGGCTGAACAAGACACTATCAAGAACTATAGAGAGAGAATCCGTCAGGCAGAACGCGCTGGTGAATTTGCTCTCTCTGAAACATTAAGGGAAATCATCTTACAAGAGCAAGATCATGAAATAGATCTGAAAGACGCCCTAGGACTACGATAATAATAAACCAGTTCAACAGATATCGCGTGGTATAAGAAGCTTTTTTTAGCTGCTTTTTCTTACCATTTTCAATTTTAGGGTGATATAATGTTTCAGGATATTCATATCCCCCATGCTATTAGCTAGTTTTTATTATCGATTGCTAGCTTAGGTTGTACCAAATGAACGATCTTATGACGAATATATCCTTATAGATCCGAATGCACCCATTAAATCTAAAGTAGAAAAGTAACATAGAGAGCAGCAAATGCACAATCCAACTTCATAGTATCAAGATCTAGCCATAACAACTCACTTTTCCGAGAATAATAGATTTGTTTACGAGCAGAGTTAATTTTATTTAATCACTAATGTAAGAAATTCATCTAAGCTTATTATATCCCGTGGATGTAACTATTACTGGAATAAGGATATTAAAATGGAAAAGCAACAAAGTAGACCTTTAGGAGTTACAATAATAGCAATACTTACCATTCTAGGCGGTGTAGGACTTCTTGCGAGCGGAATTGCAACATTGGTGGTAGGTATAGGTGCAGGTCTCATAATATTAGGTATAGCATATTTTGTTGTGGCTTATGGACTATGGAAAGGAAAGGGATGGGCTTGGATTATAACATTGATATTGTCAGTGATAGGAGTCATATCTGGTATCGCTTCAATTGCTTTTGGGAATGTAGGAGGCATATTCAATATTATTATCAGTGCAGTGATTTTGTATTATCTATACAGACCAAACGTCAAAGCATTCTTTGGTAAAATGCAGCCATCAGCCATAAAATAAGAACCGAGAATTTGGCACATTCGGCTATAGCGAAAATAGGGGAAAATATGAGCTAGTAAAATACGAATGTTATCCAAACTCATTTTATTGAGGTAATCAATCCACAGTCTATCCACAAGGTGTGAGGATTAATCTGCCTTTTTTTATATCGAGTACTCCTATGATTGTACGAAGTGTATCATTAGCTGTATTTTCCGTTATTAGGGTCAACGTAACTTGCCGGTTTAAAAAATATAATTCAGTTGGCTAGATTACTTTACATTATCAATCAGATAACATTGGAAGCAATGCTTCAGGATAAATGAATTTCGCTACTAAAATATCTCCTTCGTTACTTCCCTATCATCTATTCCCTGCTCGTCACAATCTTAAACTTTGCCATTCTGGGTTCTGCCGTATCACTAGCTCTTTCTAAGTGTAAGGGTTAACTTATTGATTGAACTCTACATTAGGTTCATGAGAGCAAATTATCGCTTTTGTTAGCACCCAAGATACAATACCTCTCTAGGGCAGCTAAAAGATGGTAGGAATTTTGTAGGAGCCTTAATTCTATCAAGGGAGTCTTGTACCATTGCCATGTAAATAGTGACCGAGATAAATGAACAGAAAACATGAAAAGCTTTCCGAAGCCACCATGGAGGTCACATTTCAAATCTTACGGTAGTAGAATTTGCCACTGTGATATTAAGCAAATGTCAGCCCATGTTGCCATTTGTGAGAATATTTAATCACGCGCTTTCAGTTGATCGCTCCTAACTGGTAATTTTGTAACTATTACGTAGCCCTATTTTAGCAAGTACATATATCCTGATTCTGTCAATGTGTTATAAATTAGGAGGAGAAAAGGAAAAAGATACATCAGAATTCATTTTTCTGAGGGATATCATGCCACTTCATAAGTTACGAAATCCGTTTTGGGTCACAACCATGTTTAGCCTGAATCTGCACTCTTTTACCATGTTCGTTAAATTCATAGATTGGGACATCATGATAGGTAAAGCAAATTTCGGATATGATCGTTTTATATCCAACGATTAGATGTATTAAAGGGTCGGTGGCTGGTGTGAATGTCACTCCAAGATATGGCTCCTCAATAGAAGAAGATGATAAATTTTGTACTGGTATACTGCTCGTAAAGGTAGAGAACTGTGAATTGAGTGAAAGCTGTGCTAATATTTTCTGCCATTCAAGGATTGGACCTGCCCACTCCACTGCTTTACGGAAGTTTTCACTCATATGATCTAAGGAATCACTATTTCCATATGAAGGCACCTCATCCTCTTTACGATGCAATGCTAAATGAGAATCGGGATTCCCACTGTAATTAGGTATGTAATTTGGAGAACCTCCGGATGCTGGTAAGGGTGTCCTACCCCACGGTGTTTCCTAGCGATATGGATTTGCAGGTTCCAGCGTCGAGATGAGAACCTGTGACATTCAGGATGAGGACAATGCCTGCTTTTTGTCATCGCTTTTCGTCTCCAAGAGGGTATTTTAGTGAATAGACTGCAGTAACTGCGCAGTCACTTTCAAGTGAAATCGAGGTAATAAATAACACTTAATACAACAATCAAATTATTTATAAAAGTTACTAGTGCTATAAGCTGTACTTAGAAAGCTTTCATTCCACAGCAATGAAATTTAATGACTTATGAGTCTGGCTCGAACATACATAAACTAATCGAGCAAGAAATTTGGTAATTAGCGTTAACAGATGCCATCATTGTTAGATTCAGCAATCAAGCAACTGCCTAAGAGAACTTAAGGAGTTTACCTACTAAAATCAGAACTTGAGGATTTTAAAGACTCCTGATATCACTAAGAACTAATTTTTATTTAATCCTCAATGCATCATGTCCCTCGATGGTTAGAAACACTACGTGATTAGACCCCGCCTTAGATACCGTAATCAACATCCAGGTGAGCAATGTCTTTGATCATGCTCATGTTTAAGGCCATATATTCATTGCTGATGAGACACACATTTTTATCAATTTGTGGTCAACTTGTAATGACTTTGGATAGAAAAAAATCCTTAAAATTGTCGACTCTTTATTCAATTTGAATCTAAAATCTCACGAGTATTTCCCTAGGAGTGTTTGCTGGACTGGGCGGGATCTGGATATGAATAAGAAGTATAGAATGAATTCTAAGGTTTTACTATTTATATCCATAAATCAGTGAATTGAAATTTATCTACATCTACTAGCCCTTGATCCGTTAACTTTAATGAAGGTATTACAGGTAGAGATAGAAACGATAGTAGCATAAATGGATCTTTAATGACCGAGTCTCCAAGTTTTGCACATGCTTGATTAACGGTTGCTAGATTGGCAGTAACCGATTCTATAGGCTGATCAGACATTAGTCCTGCAATAGGAAGCGGCAAACTTGCTTTTACATGTCCACCATCACTCACCACGGCTAAGCCTCCTCCAATAGATGAAATGTATCTGGCAGCTATTATCATATCTATATCGTTCATTCCAGCTACAACAAGATTATGTGAATCATGTGCTACACTGCTTGCTATTGCTCCTTGTCTCAGACCTAGTCCTTGAACAAACCCCAGTCCTACATTCCCTGTTTTATGATGACGTTCAATTACTGCCATCTTGGCTAGATCTCTTTGAGGATCTGCTACTGCATACTCCCTATCCAATTTTGCATGAATAATTCGCTTTTCAGTAAGGATCTGTCCTGGGATTACTCCAATGACTTGCAATGATGATGATGGTAATCCTCTATTTGACTTTGAGGGAATTGCAAATATATTTGGGTCGTCTAGTGTTTTAATATACATAGTATATTGCATAAGAGCAACAGCCGCAGCCGATGAGAAAAAATTCTTGTTATTCCTTCTAAAATGGATTCTAGTACTGTTTTTGCTACCAATTTTCTTTCCTTCAAGAAATACCTCAGAAATACTGAAAGATTCCAAATCATCTAAAAGTATAAAATCTGCTCTGAATCGGGGAGCAATTGCACCTTGGTACTTTAATCCAAAATATGTGGCAATATTAATAGATGCCATCTGAATAGCTCTGATTGGAGCTAGGCCATATGAAACTGCCTTACGAATCAAGTAGTCAAGATGTCCTTTTTCCCTCAAATCAATTGGGTCACGATCGTCAGAGACAAGACTGAAATGAAAACTATTGAAATCGTTAATAAGAGGAATCAAATCTTCCAGATTCTTCTCGTGTGTTCCCTCCCTAATCATAATATGCATGCCTTTCCGTAGCTTTTCTGTTGCTTCCTTTACGTTTGAACACTCATGGTCGCTGGCTAGTCCAGCAACTATATATGCGTTCAATGATCTTCCCGAGAGCAGCGGAGCATGACCGTCTTTAGGTTTATCCTCTGCCACTAGGAGTTTGGATATGACCTCTTTGTCTTCTGCTATTACCCCAGGATAATTCATCATTTCTGCTAATCCGATAATACGATCTCGATAACGATGATGTAGGTATTCGCTTATATCATTTGCAAGAATTTTGGCACCGGATGTTTCCATATTTGTAGCTGGTACACACGAAGGCATCATAAGATAAACTTTGACTGGTAAATTAATGGTTGATTGAAGAACATACTCAATACCTCTTAGACCAATGACATTGGCGATCTCATGCGGATCGCATATTACTGCTGAAGTTCCGTGCAAGGCTACCACACTACAAAATTCTGTAGGGGACAGAAGAGTAGATTCTATATGGATATGTCCATCAATAAGTCCAGGACACATAAATTTTCCTTGAGCATCATAGTGTTTTTTGGCATCGTATCCTTCTCCAAATCCTACAAATATTCCGTCAGCAATCGCAACATCGGTCTCGTGAATTTCTCCTGAAAATACATTTATTATCTTAGCATTCTTCACAAGCAAATCAACCCTTTCCTGACCTTTAGCTAAAGAGATCTTTCTCTGTAAGTCTAAGATATTCTTGTCTTGTATTGGTCATACTGAGCCATGATATTATTATTCTAACCATCTGACTTTTCGAAGGGTGAAATCTTTGTTTGATAACAACATTAGAATTTATTGATGAAGATTATAAATATTTTAAATCTATTCTCCCAACTAGCCTATAAATAATGTGTTTGTTAAGCGAAAAATAGATGGATGCAAAACAATTAACCGCCTACTAGTATTGGTAATCTTTCGTACTCTCCCAAGGAAATACAACCCATTTGTTATGATTCAAAATCTTTCCTACGAATGCTTCAATATCATGATGATATTGTTGTTCATATCTGCTCATAAGAAAGGCAAAATCATTATCAAATACTTTTACTACATCATAGACTTTGGAAAATGTATCACCAGTATCATATATTTCATCTATAACAAGATATTTTTTGTCTTTATGTAATAGAGGCATCTCCTCTCTCTGTAACTCTTTATTTCTAACTGGAATGAATTGTATATAATCAATATTTAGCTCTCTTGCCATCAGCCTTGCTGGAATAATTCCTCCATTTGTTATACCCAGAATTATATCATACTTTTTGTTTGACTTTTTTATTATTTTATCTGCAAGGACTATTATGAGGTATTCTACCTCTTCCCAGCTACAATATTCTTTTGGAGAGTTTACTTCATTTATTTCATCCTTAAAATTCAAAATCCTGCTATTACCAACAATTAGTTCATATCATTATAGTTACTTTTACTTTTAATTATGTTTGGATTCCCGGTACTGATTGATTGATTCTACTAACAATAGGCAGTTAGCCTCGAGTACCCATAATTAAAAGTGACTGAAGGAAACTAGTTGAAGGCCACGCATTATATGTTGTTATTGTTTACCAAGAATAAAAACAATGTCGATATTTTGTGCTATTTCCTGTTCTCCCGGTATGATAGGTGTTGATGCTGCATTTGGAGAAGTGGGAGCAGCTTTTGCTAGGAATGATTGTTGTTGAGGGATGGTTGGCGGACTAAATTCAATAAAGTTAATAGATTTTACTCCAATTACTTTCAATCCCAATGCAGAAGCTGCAATTCTGGCTTTCTCTTTTGCATTATCAATCGATTGTGTAATTAACGAATTCGTTATTGCTTTTTGTTTCTTGTCTGACAAAGTAAAATCTATACTGTTAATATTATTAGCTCCTGCTGATAATGCAGTAGCAATCCACTTTGATGTTCTATTGATGCCGTTGCTCTCTATTATTACAGAATTGCTTGCTGTAAATCCAGTTAAGATACCCCTGCTTGCCTGAGAATAGTTATAATTGGGTGAAATGCTAAATGAAGAAGTACTTGTCTCATTTTCTCGAACTCCTGCTGCCTTAAGCGCAGCAAGAGTTTTACTCATTAACTTGGAATTTGAAGATAATGCTTCGTCAGCTGTTTTGTTCGTCGTTTCAACTCCCAGTGAAAGTATAATCTTGTCGGGCTTTACTTTTGTTGTAGCCATTCCAGAAACAGATAATGTGCTATTTATAGGATTAGATCCTATATTCTGTGCAAATACGGTTTGAGCATTTACTGATATATTGACATGTGAAAGATAGATAAGAGATACAATGGCGAAAATTGATGCAATAAGACAAAAAGACAAGGGCGTACATCCACATATATTGTTGAGCATAATTTTGGCAAAGCCGCTAGATGCATTAATCATAATAGTATCTATTTCATATATCTTTTTTGCCGTATTTATATCTGTATTATCTAAACCAATGATAAAAAAAAGAGACAAATACATTTTACAAGCTGTCTAAAGCTGTCGAAAATAAATTAAGCACGATCAACACAATTATTTGTTAGTGTGGGGGCTTTGTAGTCTCTATTGTATTGGGCAATACCATAAACTCAAACCAGAATTTAAATTTGCTATAACATATGTGAATGTTTGTTTTAAGTATCTTTATATAGACATAAACATTTGCCTGCATTTAATATTGTTACATTGGTGTTTCATAAATTATTAAGGCATAGTTTAGATCAATTTCTTTGTATAGCTGGATATTTATGACCTTTGTATTCTCATCCTGTTTCTGTAATTCTTGTAATGCATCGTTTAATTTTTCTTCGATATCAATGGCAGTATAGCTTACTACCTTAACTTGTGTTCTTGTCATTATTTTTGGTTTCGCCTCCGCTAAACATTTGATACTATGACGGACATAATAATCAGAGTCTGTTTATAACGTTATCATTTCCTACCATAATTCCATGATATTGAGGTCTTGTATTAGTTTCATCTAACTCTGCCATCTCCATAATGCTACTCTGCACCGTTGTGACTACAACGACTACAAGAAAATTAATTAAGTATATTCATACACCAATCCTGTAGAAGCATTATCAAACTTCAAACGAAACTTTTATGATCTATTACTACTCGATATCACTATGCCTTTGCCCTTTACCCGATCCCATTCTTATTCAATGTAAGCTAAAGGCCAAAGGTTCCATGATAAGTCCTCGAGGAAAAGCGAGAATACCTACAAACAGTTTCAAGTCGACTTTTGCACAGTTGCTTACTTGTTTTCAATATAGTCTAATGCAATACTATTCAATTGATTCTGCTTGATGAGTCAACCAATATTGAATTGATGCAACAAGGAAGCATGCTTATTACATAGCTTCTCATTTTCTATTTGTGAGTGTATCAGTTCTTCTTGCCAATGTGCATCAAAAAGTCTGCAATTCCTATCATTACAGAAAGGATCCCCATCTGATATAAAGAAAAATAATGCTTGAAGAACATATCCAACTGTTACGAGATTAATTCTATCGTCACAATAATCTAGATACTTATTCCCAGTAAACTCTTTCTTGTTAGATATTTCGTTATTTTCTTCATCCGGATTTATACCGTAGATAGAAAATTGCATTTGCTTTACATACCACTCTTTAGGTTTGGCTGGTGCTTCAACTATGCCAGTAGTGGAAATAATGGCTGGTACTCCGCATACAACCGCTCTTGCATGATAGCGCCAATCCTGTTCGCTAAAAGTACAGATTAATCTATCTTCAACTACTACATGCACATGTTCAGTAGTCGCCTCATTTTCAGGAATCATTGTTCCAAGTAACCTTTGCATCATAAAGCCATCATATAGTATCAATTCTTTATATTGCCTGGCAGTAGTGTTAGTGTTAGTATTAGGATCAAAATCATTAACAATTAGTCTCCTAGGAAAGTTCTTCTCATAAGCAGCATCTTCAATGTTTTTTAGTCTCGGCTGATGTCCTCTATCAGGTTGCTCATTATAGGGTTTTTTGATCTCAGATACTCTCATTGATACTAAGCTTTCTGCAATTATGTCATCTATATTAGTTAAAAGTGGTTGTCTTGTATCTATAGTACAGTTTGGAAAATAATTTTGTATTTCAGGAACTATTATGTTGTCTAGATCCAATGTATTTGCTGGATTGGAGTAAAAGTGAATATATTTAAATAGCATCGTTTGCCTGGTTGAGAGTTATCATACCGACCAAAAAATTCTTTTCTCCGGCTGCCGTTTGAGATATGTGCTTATTTTATACAAGCTGCAACTGCACTCAGACATATTTCTTTAAGAATGCCAGCGTCTTTTGCCACGCATCTGCAGTCTCTTTTGGAGCATAGTTAGCTCCACTTGGATTTGCAAATGCATGTCCTACCCCTTTGTATATGTGAATTTCATTAGGAATGCCCAGAGCATTTAGAGCAGATTCAAATTCCTTTACTTTTTCTACAGGAATAGCTTGATCTTTGTCTCCAAATATTCCAAGAACAGGCCACTTTATTTTTGAAAGTTCCTGTTTGTCTGTAATTAAAGGTGTGCCATAGTATAATATAGTAGCAGCTAAGGGGTGTTGTTCACTATGCAATGCTAGTTGCAAAGATTGTCCTCCGCCAAAGCACCATCCAAGCGATGCGATTCTTGAAGCATTAACATTATCTAAAGAGCTGACATATTTTACTGCCGATTGTAAATTGGCAATAGCTGCAGAGGTATTGTTTCTTACAGAACTGGCTAATTGTCTGGCTTGATCATTAGTTGTAGCTACGTGACCTTTGAACAGATCCACTGCTAATACCACATATCCTTGCTTTGCGAATGTATTAGCCATATTCTTGATATTGTCGTTTAGTCCCCGATTTTCATGAATCATTACTATAGCTGAAAGTTTAATACTACTAGTAGTATTACCGGCTGATGGGTAGACTAAGTATCCAGATGCATCATCAAAATAATTAACTGTTTTAATTTGCAATCCTTCGGCTGTGGTGGTAGCATCTGTATTGTTAGCTGATAGAGCAGCAAGTGCACCTGCATTTGTTTGACCATATGCATAAGGTAATGCATTATAGCCTACGGTATTGGCTGCCAAGACTAAAAAGGCAATAATGAATGATACAGAGAGAATAACTGAGATAATTCTCTTCATTGTCTGTATTAATCCTTTCATTTTATATTACTGTTACTAACAAATTCAAAGCATATCTCGCACATCCCTCTATAGTCCATTTGTATTCGCAGCATTCAAATTCCAGAGATATCTGATAAACTTCCCTTTGCATTAGCATAAGGAAAGTATGCCTTCTATAATTATTCAGATTTATGATGATAGAATGCTAATGCCAATCTATAGGCATCGAATATATCACCATATGAAGTTGCTTCCTTTTCCAAGGTTCCCTCATTATCAACTGCAGTCCTTAATGCTGTTATCAGCTTATCAAACATTGGATCAATAGCAATCAATTCTTTCTCTAATTTTATCTTACAACAGATATGCACGTATCACTTCCAAGTGATTCCATATTAGCATCCTTGTTTTCTTTCATCTCTACTTACTATTCGGATCTAGCCTTTAATCCATTTGTATTTTTAATGATTGATGGTCAATCCTTTTTTATAGAACATGACTAGTTTTAGCTTTACTATGAATGGGAAATTAACCATTTATAGGCAAACTAAATGAAAACGTTGCTCCTTTACTATCTTTATTATTTTCGGCCCAAATCTTTCCCCCATGAGCTTCAATAATATTCTTTGAGATGTATAGTCCAAGTCCAGTTCCTCCTCCTCTATTTGATTTAGTAGCAAATTTTGTAAATAATCTTGGCAAGATTTCAGGATCTATTCCATACCCAGTATCCTTTACGCTAACAATTACTAGATTATTATTATTAGTATTGTCTTTTCTAGTTGTCACCACTATGGTTCCTTCATGTGTAAACTTGATAGCATTACTGAGAAGGTTGGAAATAACTTGAGTAAGTCTGTGCATATCTGCTTGTATTAAAAGATCATCATCGGTCTCATCATCGTTCTCCAGGATTCTTTCTTGATAAAGAAACGCTATATTGCAACTGATTTTTTCAATTTCTTTTCTAAAGTCATATATTGCATTTTTTATAACCTTGTTTAGATCGAATTGTTCTCTATTCAGATTCAATGAATGGCTTTCTATTTTTGATACATCTAAAATATCCTCTGTAAGATGTTGTAATCTTTTTGCATTTCTAATAACAATGTCTAGTAATTCAGATTGTTGTTCGTCTTTTATCTTGGTATGAAGCAAATCACTTAATCCCAATATTGGTTGAATAGGACTTCGCAATTCATGGGCTGCTATGTCAATGAATTCTTTCTGCGTTTTCTGCGTTTGCTCTACCTGGTCATAAGATTCTTTGAGTTTTCCAGTTAGATCATTCTGGGTTATTATGTAATTTCTAATGGAATCTACCATAGAGTTAAAGGACTCAGTTAGTGTAGAAAGTTCATCGTTTCCCTTCCTTTGCTTAACTGATACTTCTAGATTACCTTTTTTTACTTTGAGCATAGCTTTATTCAATTCAAATATTGGTTTTAGAATCCTGACAACAATATAGAGAATAACAGCAGAAACTGCAATATTTGCAACTGCAAAAATAGTCTCCAGTAATATTAGAGTCTGTGACTCATTTTTTGCATACTCTCCTAATTGTGTTACCAATAGATTAGATGAATCTATCAAGGATGCTGCCTTTGGTTCAACTATTTTTGTTATTATAGTGCTATTTCCTTCATTAGGTTTAGATAGAATATTATTTGTTATAGCCGTCTTTAGTAAAACCCATTTCTGATAGATAGTGTTCCAATAACTTGAGAATTGTGATGGTAAGGGTTTTAGATCTATACCTGATATCTTTCCACCTTGCTTTAGACCTAAGATATTCAATTCTAGTTGCTTGGCTGCAGAATCAATTTTGGAAGGATAACTGCTAGTAGTAGCAGTAGGGGCAGCAGCAGCTGTTGTGGTGGTCGTCGTCGTCGTCTTAGCCTCTTCTAAGAGATGCTCTGATACTTGAAACATAAGATTAGAAGTGAGAAATCTATTCTTTCCTGCAATATTAATTGAATTTCCTAAATGAGTTCCTTGAGATTGATAGTAGGAAAGAATGCCAAAACTAGTGATAATAAATGCAATCTGGATAATAATTATTATGCCTATCTTCAGGGCTATTTTTGAGTATATCGTCTTAAGAAAATGCATAATATTATGATTCACATTCTTACTAGAACCTAATAGAGTAGAGGTAGTATATCAAGATCATAGTATAGTGACGCTACTGCGAAATTCCTAGGACAAGTGTTTCCCAACGCATTTATTATTTACCTATAATTTCTTCCTACCTAATCGGGTTTGGTGCCTGTTTTAGTGTAACATGGCTAATTAATCTAACTCTACCTTCAATCTTTCAACCAAGTCCCCTATTACAATTGGATTTTTCATAGTGCTCTTCGTTTAATATATCAATTTTATTAGGTGAGAATTGGTCCATTAGTGTAGTTATTTACTATAATGTTCAGCTGGTGGCTAGCAATGACGCTTCAATATTTTTGGCTATCTGACGATCTTCTGGTTTAACTGGACTATGAATTACAAGTCCAATCAATATCTCGTGGGATGACATAGGTAATAGCATTAGCTTGCAATTCTTATGAACGGTGATTTTTGCTTTAGCATCGCCTACAACATCTGTAATTTGATTAACCAATCTAACGATTGTAAATGCCAACACGCCATTATATCCTTTACAACCCCCGATCACTCGAAAGGTATCTTTAAAAGGTTGGTTGGATCTAGCCTTAAGAATATTTCCTCTCAGATCCATTATTGATACAAATAGTATCCCGTCATACAGAGATAATATATTGTTAGAAACTCTGTGTGCAATAAACAAAGACTAGATTCTTTTTGTTATATCATGAGAAATATTATGATTTATTACCCAGCAATGTAAATTCTTTTTTTATTGTTACTGTGCTTGTTTAGTTCCTTCTTGGTTTTTCTAATGTGATGATATTATGATATGCTGTTTGTTCGTTGAGTCATTTCTTTCGTAGAACTTAAGAGCAGAGTAGAAGGTATATTTCGTGTAGCGTCAGTTGTATGATACTCTTTGAATTATTATTTATTGTCGTCATATGTTAGATTAAGGCTTATCAGAAATTGAGTTCTTATTCTTTGGCTTTCTTCAACAAACCTAATAGCATTATCGACCACTGTACCATTAGTAAGGAGATCTAGCCTTATGGCTTAGAAGTACTTCACAATTATTATTTTATTTGTTCTTTTTGATCATTTGTTATTCTCCCTTGTCTTGTCAATATATATGCAGTTAGTCCTATGTATATCATTTGAAATATCTCTATTACTATTCCCATACTATTAATTCGTAGGGCTCTGCCTTCCGTGATTGGGGTTGAAAACCTAGTAACGAAATAGATTATTATAAGCACTATAGTACCACCAATTCCAATGTAATACCATATTCTTCCCCATCTTCTGGCCATAGGCAATGCCCAGAATAGCTGTGCTATACGAGCTATCAAAAAGAATATGCCGGAAAGTGAAGCTCTACCAATCCCATTAGCAGATAATACAATATGCAAAATTCCAGCTATCGCAATAGCAGCTGCAGCATAATAGTAATAATTAAAACTATTGACCATCTCTATTCCTTACCACGAGTCACCTATCTTTAGCAAAAATAAAAGAGTATTAGTTTAGCAGGTTAAACTGTTTGGCCTGCCAACTGAGGTTGTGATGTTGCTGGTATTTGAGTGTTCACAGCGTTTGGATCTACGATAGAAGCTGCTGCTCGTTTGTTAGGACATCCAGGCCCACTTGCTTCAGCGGGTTGAATAGAAATGTTACCGATCATTACTAGAGAGATTGCAAATACTAAAGCAGTGGAGGCTATAAGAAGCGAGTTGTTAATCATTATTTCAACATTATTATCGAACAGTAATACATATGATCCCATGATTTTTTTTATAATCAAACTCAAAAATAAGTGCCGTTCCTTAGTAACAACAAGAAAGTAGGGTATTATACGTCATAATGTGCAGACACCTCCAGATGATATAGAATATGATTCAGAAAATCATCGAGTGCAATGATTTTGATTAACTCACAATTGAAGTTTGGATGAATCCTATGGCTTTTATATAATGTGGTGCATATATTTTTTTATAATATGAGCCTTCCCGAGAAGCAGAAAGATAATACCAAAGATCACTATGAATACGAATCTACAGATAGTAACAATAATAATAGATCTGACTCCTCAGGTCTAACGCATATCAAAGATAAAATTGTGGGGAAAATAACTTCAACAACTATTGGTAAACCTGAAGAGGATAATAATGTCTACCTATCTGAGTCTGCTAGAATATCTAATAATATCAGGACAATACTGCAGAGTCTATTTGCCTTGATTGGTTTCGTTATTCTAGTATTTGCTATCTTCGCAGCTAGTGTAAGAGGCGAACTAGTCCAGATTGCAACTAGCGTATTCATTGTAGCATTCATAGCAGCTATAGTTGGAGCATTTGCGCTATTTGGGGTTGTAGTATATCAGATTCGTAGTGGTGGCAGTATTAGAGTAAAGTAGTAATTCTAATATTATTTTCTATTTTGTTCCAATAAATCTGACCGAATAGTATTCTCTACTACTGCAGTATTAGTTAGTAGATCTAATTTCTTTGCACAGCATTCTCTAGCCAATGACACTTCGATCATTTCTCTCTCGTGCTTTTGATATATTGTCCAGTTGCCAGAAAAAAAATTGGAACTTCTTTAAGATTGATTATTAAGAATTAAGGTGATAGATTCATACCAATATTTGAAATCACAAAGACGACAAATAGTAGACCTCATACAACGAGGATACATTCCAGAAAATATAACTAAGGATTATGCATTCTAGCAAGCAATGTTAAGTATCGAAATAAAGCATTGAATTCTTGAATAATATTTATTTAAACGGAATTAACTATTTACACTAGAAGGAATTATTCTGAATATCTTTCCCTGTCCAATTGAGACTATATAGAGGTAGCCATCATAAGGTCCAATCTTTAGGTCAGTGATTCCACCAAAGCCTGTACCAAATATTATTTTCTGAAGGTCTTGATCAGCATATGCCACCTTATCGGCAAGTGGTGGTTTTAGAATCAGGTCTGTTCTATCCTTAGTCAATTTAAAGCGGTATAGATTACCTCTATGGATATCTCCTACAAACATATCATTTTCATATTTTTTACCCAATTTATCAGAATTGAGGAATGCAATTCCAGTAGGACCTACGGTATGATTCCACGTAAATTGAGGAGGGTGGTATTTTCCTTTTCCATTGAAATCTACCAGGGTATCCAGTTGGATTGGAGCGATATTTAATTTTCCTCCAGCCCCTTCTCCGGTCCATATGCCTTGAACTTTATTCCATCCGCTGTTGAATCCTGGCTGAACAAGGTTTATTTCATCACCAAACGCTGGGCCGTTTTCAGTATCCCATAAATTACCTGTAACAGGATCAAATGTTATTCCAAAGCTATTTCGTATGCCATATGCGTAGTATAGATTCAAAGGGAAGGTGTCTCCTAAAGGACTGTCAGGCAAAACCCGCCCGTGCTGAGTAATTCTCAGTATTCCACCAGTACCATCTGGTTGTGGACCATTTTTAAAATTCTGTGCTTGGGTCTTATGACCATCCACATCACCGATAGGTACATACAAATTATTATCAGGACCTATTATTATGGCGCCTCCGTTGTGACGAGGTCCAGGCGTAGCTGGTAAGTTTAGAAGCCGTGTTGGGTTTACCAATTTATTATCAACCAATTCATATCTATATAGTCTATTTCCAATTGGAGTACCACCATCTCTCTCAGCAGCTTCAGTATAATACAAAAAGACGTACGTTGTTGTAGTGCTATTATCGGGTCCTTTAGCATGAGATATAGCAATTCCACACATGCACCTTTCAATCTGTGTTGCAACATTTACATCTAGCAATGGTTCTGGTAACATCTTTCCATCTAATCGTACGTAATATATTGGGATTTCTAAATGTCTAGATTAGTACTGAGCTATTAAACAAAGAAAAAAAGTATGTTTATTTATTGCACTTTTACTTGTTCAAAATGTTACTCAATAGGGAAAAATAGTAGGTGACTCAGGCTATGTCAAGGGTGGTAACTGAAATAGCAGCTACTTTGACGTAGCGTTATTGTCACCGTTTTTGACTAGAGTGTTTCTTTTTGTAATTTCATTATTCCTAACTTTATAATATTGTGCCACCTTTCCATTCTGACAGGCATCTAGTGATTGCTGTGTAGTATTATTCTCTCCGCTACATATTTTGTTGAGTACAGGTCCCAATTGATTATCACAAGCTGAAGTTCCGTTTGGTAAGGAGCTTATACAAAAATCAACTACATTGTTGACTCGTTCATTAAGTAATATTTGATTATTATTAGCTGTACTTGTTGTTGAAGAGGACCTGTTGAAGTATGACATAGCACCTGCTACAACTGATGATACGAGTACAGCCATAATTACGATAACCAGAACCCTTTTACCACTTACTCTCATAATATATAGTACATATCTCCTCATTATAAATTAAATAGATTATTAGTTCCTTGGAGAGAAAAAGCATTTAGTTTGGCTCAAACTTAAACCAGTGTATTTGTAATCATAAATTTATTATACATGAGATTTGCAAGTCGGTATAGAGGGTGCGAACCTGCTCTATGCTCTTATCTTATTTATAACTGAAGCACTGGTCTTGAGATCAATATTGTTCTTCAACTAATGTCTATATTCTATTTAATGGCAGCTGAGTTTCTATAGTTTTTATTACTTACATTAATAAAGATATCCTTATTGTCCATGTTATATGGCATATAGTGATGAACACACTATCAAGTGTAGTATTTGTAGTCGAGAATTGATAGTTAAGGATACTGTTAATAACGGAGTAGCTTTTCTAAGCCACTTGAAATTAGACCATGGTATTACATATACCCCTCAACGTATGACTGAGCAACAGACCAAGCGTAAAAGTGCACAAAATCAGATGAACAAGTCACCTGAATAATAATTACACTGAATAATAATTACACAGTAACAACAATGTAGGGACATTATTATAACCACTGCTACTATATTCTTGAGAACTGAAGTACTATGACCTCCAAGGTAATTACCACTAGGAAGGTAAAAGTGAAAATTGGGACAGACACCTCTTAACATATAGTTTTAGCTTTTACTATTTTAGATGACTAGTAGTAAGTAATATGATTAACTTACGCTACATTTATTCAGTAGATATTTAATATATGAGCGCGGACAAATAGAATGATAATATGTAATCATAATCAGCAATCAACTCAAAAGCTCAAAAAAAGAATTCTAGCTGTAGATGATGAACCTGATGTTACGTTAACTTTAAAATTGTCCTTAGAAGAAACTGGATTATTCGATGTTGATGCATTCAATGATCCGGAGCTAGCATTATCAAATTTTAAGCCAGAAGTATATGGCTTGTTGCTGCTTGATTTTAAAATGCCAAAGATGAATGGTTATGAACTTTATGATAAAATAAAAAACATAGATGATAAGGTTAAGGTTTGTTTTATCTCTGCCGCTTACATGAATCCTGAAAATGCTAGGGAAGTATTTCCATTCCTGAAAAAAATAGAGTGTATTATTCAAAAGCCAGTTGAAATACCTGATTTGATAGGAAGAGTAAAGGCGAAACTAATGTGGGAAACATAAAATAGATAGATATCAAAAAACATCGTTAGCGATTTGTTCATGTCTTTCATTTTCTTGAATGGCCTCGTTTCTATCTACCCATTGTGTCATTAGATGAGAGTTTCAATATTGGTCCAAATATCTTTCTGTTATCATTACTAATTCTCATTACAGGTTTAGTCCTTTTGTCACCTAGTTCCCACCAAGATACGATCATATTAAAAAATGTGGCATAGTATCGTGCATGATTTTCTATTATTTTGCTTCATTTGCAGTGGCATTTACATTGTAATGATCAATGCGTGCGAATGTAACGGTTTCAGGAAAGCTAAAATCTAAGGTCTCGCCCCGTTTTACTACTTGTGAAGGATTGCTCAGAAACATGCTAGTCTTTCCTAGTAGAGCACTACTATTGTCATAGAATGCTGCATTAAGTTCTACGTCTGCCACATTTTTTGTAGAATTGTTTATTACTTTTCCTTTAACATCTACTGCAGAAGTGGGACCCTTGGTCACCGATAAACCGTCGATCTTCAGAGAGACCTTTGATGCTTTGGCAGCAATAACTACATTAACACCAGCACAGCCATAGGATAAGATTAGACTAACTGAACCAGCAATAATTGCAATAAGCAATAAGGACCCAAATGTTCGATTATTCTTTCCCATAAATGATCTTAAGTTAACCATGTTAACTTACAATAAAAAGGAAGCAAATAAGTTTTATGCTTTTTCTAACAACAGAATTGATTCTACTACAGCCATACCTTGATATACGGATGTATAGCAGCATTAAATAATAATAATAAGAGGATTTTACTATTATTATTTCATGGCTCTATCTTACTATTGGTTGTAACACCTGGTCAAATTTCAAAAGATACTGGTGTCGTGCTGAAAGATTATAAGTCTATTCTACAGATATTTTGATGTTAATAATGAGAAAAGACTACATAGTTTCTAAGATAGAAGCTTCGCAAGATGGAAGTCCATATGTTTATGTGGCATTTTCTGATCCTAATGATCCAAAGCCAGGAGTCGGAAGTGCAGGTAGGAATTTCCCTCAGAGTCCTTTTGGCATTGGTTTAGGCGCAATACCCTTCACTTCTCCGGAAGATTTAATGAAAAATCTACCTAAAGCTATGTCAAATATGTTTGGAGGAGGAGGAATGGGCATGTCCCCTGACACACCTACTTTTAAAATCAGCATGAAAGAATACGATGATCTGCAATTAAAGGTTGGAGATAAAGTTACAATGGAGATTGAAAAAGCAGATAGCATTGGGATTTGATGAACTGCATCGTCATGATCTTCTGTTTTAACTCGAAATGCTTGTAGTGTTATCAAAATCTATCAGGCCGTCATTTATACTGGTTAGATCAATATACTCCTCCTGTCTACGCTTCCTCAGAAACTATTAACAAAGCTAAGGTAAAAGTAAGAGATGCTTTAACTTAAAGCGAAAACCGAGGTAATAGTTATTCCTTTTTTATATCATATTACATTATATGCGAGCAGGAGTTAGGGAATAGTCTATTGCCATTATTGCAGCAAGAGACATCCACGATGCACCTAACAAAGGTTTTTTCTTCAAATGAAGAGGGTGACCAAAATGTCATTTTATTATTCCAGTGGTCAACCCGCATAACAGTAAGACAAAAGTGATATATTATTATTTGATGTTATTTAATTTGAACACAGAGCTTGGAAAACGATAGTAATGAAGGTCGGACTGATAATGTAGCACTTAGTCATTGGGAAATAAAGATATTGAAATCGATAACAAAGGAAGCTAAAGGCGAAAGGAAAATTGCTAAGGACATTGGGCTCGACGTTTCAACTACTTCGCAACTAATTACTAGGCTTATGTTGAACGGATTTGTAGATAAGATCAATAAACAACGCAGAATGCGTCCTTCCTCCTACATAGAACAGTTTGCCACTACTCCAGAAGGACTTGTAGAGTTGGAAGATATTAATCGGCGAAGTAGCAATACTTTCGAACAGGTAATGAATTTATTAAAAGAACGTGGAGAAGAAATATTCTTTAGCTATACCAGAAGAAATGATCTACCAGTAAAGATACCATTGCACATTCTAAAGATAACTTACAAGTTTGCAAAGTTCTTATTAAAGTAAAGATATATAAAAACAAGGAATTGTTACGGGCGAAGATCATTCTTCATTCAACTCGATCCTTTTCGGTTCCTTACGCAATACTTAGAATGCAATTCCAAACTACATTAGAACATGAGATAATAAACCAGGAATGGATAGATTTGGGGTTTCTCTTATAGCCTACCTGCTTCTAAAAAATCATAAGCTCAAATTTCATTCCTAATTGCTAGTTCGCCAAGGAGAAACGACGCATATCCTCACTGGCATAATTTGCAACAGCACTATCAGCTGATCTAGTCTTTTTAAGCAAGATCACAAGCTCTGATAAACGTCTAGCTGGTATTGCACAGGTCATGTCAGAGCTAGCCATCCCAGTACGGACTCTACTCAACATGCAGCCTACACTTAAGGCAATTTCATTTTGTTCTTTTGCAATAGCTATGATATGACACTGCGGCTTTCCTTCGACCCGTAGTCCTGCTACTCCATCTGATAATATCATGGCTTGCATAGCATTAATGAAGACAAGAATCACATCTGGATCAATAGTAGTATACTCTAGAGGACCATAGGTGATAAATTTTGGCCGTTCTTTTATTACAGGAAGTTGAATAACTGCATCTTTTGTAACCCAATTACACTCAATCAGGCTGGAGACATCAGAGTTACCTATGACCTCGCTCAACGTCATTAATCCATGAGTCAAACTACCCACACTACAATTACCATGGTCTCCTGGCACTGTTGTAAAAGTTTGCTTTGCTGCTTCCATCCAAAAAACGCAACCGGCAGGCACCTTACCAGTTCGTCCATCTGGTGTAGGCTCTGGCATGCTGCCTTTATACGCTGACACTCCTAGTGGAGCAACATTAGAAAAAGTAATAGCTATTGGAGAGCATTGCAAGTTTAATAGATACTTTATCTCAGAAGCTAATTCTTTCCAATTTTCCTGAACCATTTCGACTCACAACTTAAATTCAACTAGATCTTCATAAATCTTGTTCTTTCTTTCTTCTATGTGTTCTCGATATTCTTGATGTCTTCATGGTGGCTCCAATGCAACTATAGATCCCCCCACACGTCCTTCTTTCGGCAGACCTTGGATTTTACCAGTTGGTATGAAAAGCATTCCATCGCCTATGGATGGTCCGACTTGACCTATTGGCGCATTCACATTAGCCTCCCATAGCTTCGCTCCTGTATCTTTATTCAATGCCAACACTACCCGGATCTTAATGTAGAAGTGCCATGTGTTGATGGTTTTGCTCTTTCTGTAAAAGGAATAAAGCCAGCAAACACAATGTCATCGGTAACTAGTGGAGAAACTCTTGGTGGGAATTCTGTCTGGTATTGCCACTTAATTTTTCCTGTTCCCAAATCCAATGCAACTACAGTTCCATTGCGTAATCCTTGCTCTATAGTATGAGGGGCCGCTATTTTGTGGCCACTTATTCCGTCTGTAAAATAATTTACGCCTTTATTTGTAGCTGCAATATAAAGAGTGTTATTGCTATTATCTACTGCATGATAATTATGTACACCATAAGACCATACCATGCCACTGCCAGTAGGTAATGGAATTGCATCTATATTGTATTGTTTTCCTAGCGTCTTCACCATATCTCTTTTCCTGTAGCTGCGTCCATTGCGATGACATTTCCCATTTTATCATGACCTATGACCTTCTTTTTTTGTGTTCCATTGTCAAATGGAACTTTACTAATACTGCTTCCCCATGAAGTATCCCAATCATGTGTATCAGGTACTCTTACATTTAGAACGGTTCCATCAGCTACAAATGGCGTAGCCCATATCATTTTTCCATTAGTGATATTAACAGCTATCATATGGTTTGAGTAAAGGTTAGGTGTTTGTCTTGTACTTGCATTAAAGTTTGGTGATGGGTTTCCTAATGGTATGTATACAATACCTGTCTCTGGATCC
>Ga0193715_1000078_pt1 | contig 25199 bp, 14 predicted proteins | sample U2m2metaG_FD_143040 | JGI IMG/M metagenome (GOLD analysis project Ga0193715, IMG submission 143040) | Soil microbial communities from a riparian zone of the East river system, Colorado, United States - U2m2 | ecosystem: Environmental > Terrestrial > Soil > Riparian zone | place: USA: East River... | reverse complement strand
GACGTTCACGCACGCGATCAGCAAGACCAGAATGACCGCAGCCAACATCGCCCAAACGGTCTGCTGAAATTGAACGCCGATGATCGACTTCGCGAGCGGTTGCACCGTCGCCGATGTGAAATTTTGGTTCGTCTTTGGATTGTCTTGCGCCAACTGGCGAGCAAGATTGATAAATTCCGCATTCGCCTGATCGAGAGTGACCCCCGGCTTAAGCCGACCCATCACCGCGGGTGCGGCGTTGTTTGGACCGATCACCAGCTGGCCGCGCGGTATCGGGGGAAATTGATTGTAAAGCGGCGTCCAGAGTTCCTCAAAACCGGGGAACTTAAAATTCGGCGGCATCACGCCAATGATGGATGCAGGTTTGCCATTAACTCGAACGCTCTGTCCGACAACTTTGGGATCGCCGTTGAAATCCCGTTTCCAAATTTCGTGGCCGAGAATAATCGCCCTTTCGGCACCTGGCTTGTTGTCAGCGGCGGTGAAATCGCGTCCAATAATCGGCGATACACCAGTGATCTTGAGAAAATCTTCTGTGACGTAGCCGCCGTTGTAACGTTGCGGCTTATCCTTGTAGGTGACGTTTATCGTTGATCCACTGAGATAACCGGCCATTAGCGAGCACGATTTCTGGGCCGCTTTCAAATCTTCGTAATCTTGCGCTGTCGGTATCAAGCCGTTTCCAAAATTGTTGTTTTGATCGCTCGCTTTCGGATCGATCAGCCCAACGGTCACCAACTGCTCCGGCTGCGGAAACGAAAACCCACGCAACACGACTGCATTGACGACTGTAAATTGAGTCGTGGCACCGCCGATGCCGAGGGCGAGAACAAGCACGGCTAGAAAACAAAAAGTTTTGTCTTTGAACAAAACACGAAGCCCAACTCGGACATCTTGAAAGAATGAATCTAGAATCATAACGAATTTCTTTTGCTATTTGTTAACGATCCAGCCATCCCGCAGTTGAATGACACGTTTGCCGTAGGAAGCGTTCTTCTCGGAGTGCGTGACTTGCACGATCGTCATGCCTTGTTCATTCAGCTTACGGAAGAGCTCCATGATTTCCTCGCCCTGGCTGGAATGCAGGTTTCCGGTCGGTTCATCGGCGAGCAGAAGTTTTGGCTCGGCGATGATCGCGCGCGCGACGCCTACCAACTGCTGTTGTCCACCGGAGAGCTGACTCGGATATAAATCTTTTTTACCGACGATTTGGAAACGATCGAGGACGTCCCCGACCATCGCGGCCCGTTCACTCTTTTTGTAGTGACGATAAGAAAGTGGAATATCCAGGTTCTCGTAAACCGTGAGGTCATCGAGCAAATGGTACTGTTGAAACACGAATCCGATCTGCTCGTTTCGCAGCGTGGCGCGTTCTTTCGGCTTTAAATGATGCACCGCGGTGTCGCCCAAAAAATAATCACCGCGCCAGCCGTGATCGTGCATGCCGAGGATGTGCAAGAGTGTCGACTTACCGGCGCCGGACGGCCCCATGACAGAGACAAAATCGCCTTCCTCGACCTCCAGGTTGATGTCGCGTAAGACGTAAAAAAACTTCTCCTTCGCCAGGGGATAAGAGCGTTCCAGATTTTTAAGTTTAATCATACGTTTACTCAGCGCGTAATGCTTGGACTGGATCGACCCGCGTGGCGCGTCGCGCGGGTAACCATGTGGCAATAAGTGCGGCGAGAGTGAGTACTAGTGGAGCGACGGTGAATGCGATCGGATCAAGCGCACTAACTCCGTACAGAATCCCGCTCAAGATTTTTGCGGTCGCAATGGCAAGCAATAGCCCGATCGCAACTCCACTGATCAACATGATGGAGCCTTCCCACATAATCATTCGCAACACCGCTCCGGCTTGAGCACCTAGCGCCATTCGAATACCAATCTCGCGCGTGCGGCGCGCAACCGAGTAAGCCTTGACTCCGTAGAGACCCACTACAGCCAGACCAAGCGCGAGCGCTCCAAAAATAGAGAATAGCGCCGCGCCAGCGCGAACGAGCCAGAGATCCAGGTTCGAATCAAGATGTTGCGCGAATGTTCGCAGTGAAATGATCGGGATTGAAGGATCGACATCGCGTACCGCGCGTCGAAGCAAATCGGCTGCGGCGGCTTCGCTTCCGGGAGCGAGCGAACGAAACCGAACGAAATAAGAAATGTCGCTTTGAAATCCACGCGCGAACGGCAGGTAAATCCCGCCGACTGGTTCCTCCGTTTCAAACAGTGCGTGGCGCGTTGCCGGAACGATACCGACTATTTCCATGCTCTCTTTCTCTCCGCTGTTCAAATCGGCGCTCGTCCCACCCTTTTGGTCCGCATATTGGATGCGTTGTCCAACCGCATCACCATCGGGCCAGAGTTTTTTTGCCAGAACCTCGTCAATTATCGCGACCTTTGGACCAGGCTGGGTCGCCTCCGTTTCAGTGAACCCGCGACCCCGAGTCACCGGCAATCCAACGACTGAAAAATATCCCGCGCCGACGCTGTTCCAAGCCACCTCAAAGGCAAGGCCTTCGGCCGCGGTCGCTGGCTTCGCGTCTGAAGCGGGATGGACACCCGCGCGTTGAACTTTCCTGCTTAATTCAAACATTCCGAACGGAACGATTGAAGAGATGCTCGCGCGCTCGACGCCCGGCAGTGCCGCCAGCCTCTCGTTCAAGTTACGATAAAGCTCCTGAGATCGCTTTGGCTCGTAACCCGCCAGGCTCGCATCGACTTCGAGAATGTAGCTTGCGCCAGGTCTTAATCCGGTATCAACGGACGCGGCCTTACCTGCACCACGAATGAACAAGGCCGCAGCAGTAATGAGCGCGAGCGAGAACGCGATTTGCACGACCACCAGGGGATGACGCGGCAAAAATTTCCAGCTTCGGCGCACTACATCCTCTCCGGCATGCTCCTTCAAATCGGTCACAACTGCGCTACGCGAAATTTTCAAGGCCGGGCCGAGCGCGAACATGAGCGTGCCGAGCAGACAAAATCCAAAGGTCGCCGCGAAATTGCGGGGTTCGGTCCAGTCAACCAGACAATGTCGAGCGGCACCAGCCTGCGCATTGAGCCAACCAGCAGATCGGAGGCCCACAGTCCGAGAATGAGTCCGCCCACACCTCCGAGGAGCGCCAGTACAAAGCCTTCAGTGAGAAGTTGGCGAACAATGCGCCAACGGCTGCAACCAAGCGCGAGACGGATTGCGATTTCCTTGCGTCGCGCGGCGCTGCGCGCGAGCAGCATGTTTGCCAGGTTAAGGCATGCCACCAATAGGACCACCACCGCCATGCCAAGCAGCAATGGCGCGATCGCGATTATCTTGCTGTCGGACCCCGGCGTGTTACTGACCGTATTGCGCGACACTCGTTCGGCCATGAAGGTCTGGTCCTTTTGCTCGACCGGATACGCTTTTTCCAAATTAGCTGCCAGCCCTGCAAGTTCAGGTTTGGCTGCGGCAGCGGTTAGCCCAGGTTTAAGCCGGCCCATGATGCGCAATTGCGTTCCCTTGCGATCGTCAATGGTACTCCTGTTTTCCGAGCTAAAATCATTCGCGACCTGATCGTAAACACTCATCGGCAGCCAAACTTCCGGTGACAAAATTTGCATCGTGCCCACAAAACCCTTCGGCGTAATTCCGACGATCGTGAACGCGCGTCCGTTAATGAACACTTGAGAGCCGAGGGCGTTTGGATCGAAACCATGTTTCTGCCAGTAACTGTAGCTGGCAATCGCGACCGGCGTGTTGCGGCCGGGAATTTCCTCTTCCGGCAAGAATGCACGACCTCGGGCCAACGGTACGCCGAGCACAGAGAAATAATTCGAGGTCACGATGGCACTGAACGCGCGCCGCGTATCGCCCTTCTGGCCGATGCCAACCAACGCCAGATTGAAACTCATTACATCACTGAACACCGTATTCTGCTCGCGGACGTCGAGATAAGTGGGATAAGAGAAGCCGCGGAATTTTTTCGGATCCTTCTTGTCCTGAGAAAAGAGCTGCACCATTTCATGCGCCTTGGCATAAGCCGGCGGGGCAAAGAAAAGCCTGTTCACCAAGGTGAATACGGACGTATTCACGCCAATGCCGAGCGCGAGCACGGTTATCGCTGAAATCATGAACGCCGGCGCCTTGAACAGCTGCCGGAACGCAAATTTAAGATCACGAATCATGGTTAAACATCATGGCCCAGCGCCACCACTGGATCAGCGCGTGCCGCGCGATGGGCGGGGATATAACTGGCGAGCAAGGCGACGGCTGCGAGCGCGATCGGCACGAACAGGAACGTCGCGACGTCAAACGCCCCAACGTTGTAGAGCAACGCAGAAAGCAAACGAGTCGACAAAAAAGCGAGAACCAATCCAATGACGATGCCGATTCCAACCAACTTCGCTGCATGTCCCACAATGAGCTGCAGAACATCGCTGCGTTGTGCGCCCAAGGCCATTCGAACGCCGATCTCATGCGTCCGTTGAACTACCAGATATGAAATCACTCCATAAATTCCGACGCTCGCAAGCAACAATGCGATCCCGGCAAAAGCGCCAAGCAACACCATCGACATCCGGCGCGGAGCGATTGAATCAGCGGTGACCGTCTCAAGTGTGCGAACGTTTGCGATTGGCTGATCGGGATCGATCGACTGGAGTTCGCGCCGAACGGCCGAAGTGAGCGTACGAGGATCTTGCCCGCTCCGCACCGTTAAAATCATGCTGCTTTCCGCGCGCTGCGCGAGCGGCAGATAGTATTCCGGGGCTGGATCGAGATCGAGCCCGCGATGCCGAATGCTTCGAACAATTCCGACTATGGTCAGCCATTTCGCGTCCGGCTTGCCCGGATCGCTAAAGGTGATGCGTTTACCCAGCGCGTCTTCATTTGGCCAATACTTTTTAGCCAGCGCATCATTGATAATCACAACTCCTGACGCCTGACTATTGTCGGCTTCAGTAAAAAAACGTCCGCGCAGCAGTGGCGTCTTCAGCACTCGGAAATAATCCGGGGTGACAACGCGAATCTCTTCGTCCGGCCCCGGTTCGCTTTTACCAAGAACGCGGCCTTCGATCGAAAACGAGGAATCGGAATTCGAGCCGCTCAGTGGAAGAATGGTTGTGAATCCGGCTGCTTCGACTCCCGGCAATTGCTGGACTCGACGCAGCGCTTCGTTCCAAAAATTGATTATCGCTTCGCCCTCTTGATAGTTGGCGCTTTTTGACTGCGGATATTTCGTGTCCGGAAGATTCACCTCGGCAGTCAAAATGTTGTGACGATCGAATCCTGGATCGATGGTCTGCACCCGAGCGTAACTTTTCAGCAAAAGCCCTGCGCCAACGAGCAGCACCAGCGCCAGCGCGATCTCGACGATCACGAGCGAATTGCGTACTTTATTGCGCTCCGCACCGGTGGTTGAAGAACGACCTCCTTCTTTGAGCGCTTCAATCAGCTCCGGTTTCGCAGTGGCGAATGCCGGAATCAAGCCGAACAAAATTCCGGTTCCAACTGCGACGACCGCCGTCACAATTAAAACTACAAGATCGATGTTTACTTCAGCGAGACGCGGAATAGTACGCGCCCCTATCTGTTTGAGGAGCTCAAGTCCCCAAATTGAAAGAGTGATTCCAGCGGCTGCGCCCGCAAGAGCGAGTAACACGCTTTCGGTCAGCATTTGGCGTAGTAATCGCCAGCGCCCAGCGCCGAGCGCGACCCGAATAGCCAACTCGCGTTCGCGCGCGCTGGCGCGAGCGAGGAGCATAGTCGCCAGATTCGCACAAGCGATCAGCAGTACGAAAATCACCGCGCCCAGCAAAATCTCCAGACCGGTCCGCATTCCACCCACAATTTGATCCTGAAACGGATAGATTCGGGCACCGAAACCTCCGGTGCCGTAATTGTTAGGATACTCCCGAATCCAATTTGAAATGATTTGGTCAAGTTCCAGCTGCGCTTTGGTCACCGATACGTCTGGTGGTAATCGCGCGATCAAAGCGTAACTGCGCGAGTAGCGCTCTCTTAGTTCCTGCGGAGTGAAGGCGATCGGTTTCCAAATGTCCACACGTTCGGCAAACTGATTGCCCTGAACGCCGAAAAGCGGGATCGGAAATTCGAACTTCGCCGGCATCACCCCGATCACGGTGTAGTTGCGGCCATTCAAAAGAAGCGATTTGCCAATAAGTGCCGGATCAGAATTAAACCTGCGTTTCCAGAAGCGTTCGCTGATCACGATCATATCGTCGTGACCCAACCCCTGTTCTTCACGCGCAAAGGTGCGGCCTCCGATTGGCTCGACTCCGAGCAATGGAAATAATGACGGCGACACGGCCGCGCCCGAAATGCGCTCCGGCACGTCGCCGCCGCCGAGGTTGAATCTTTGAAAAGTAAACGCCGCGAGACCTGTGCTGCTCTGGAATTGCTTTTCCAGATCGACGTACTCTGGCGCGGAGACCGGAATCCGCTCGAGCCCCATATTAGCAAAGCGCTCCCAGATCAGCACGAGCCGGGACGGTTGTTGATATGGTAGCGGACGGATCAGGAGCGTGTTGATCAAACTGAACACGGCAGTGTTCGCACCAATTCCCAGCGCAAGCGTTAGAATGGCGACAACTGTAAACCAGGGAGATTTTGCAAACTGGCGCAGCGCGTATCGGAGATCGGTCATACGATTGGAATCAGCGATTTGGCAATTTCATTCCATTCGCAGCGCTTCGATGGGATCCACGAGGCTGGCACGCCGCGCCGGCAAAAAACAGGCAATGAGCGCCACCAATGAGAGTGTCAGCAGAGCGCTGATAAGCGCTGCCGGGTCCAACGGTGCCACGTCGTAGAGGACGCTTCTCAAGGCCCGACTGGCGAAAAAGGCGCCGAGCAATCCCGCAGCGAGTCCGATTCCCACAAGAACAGCCCCTTGACCAAGCACAAGTCGAAGGACGTCGCCGCGGCTGGCACCGAGGGCAAACCGAATGCCCATCTCGCGTGTGCGTTGGGTGACAATTAATGCCATGACGCCGTAGAGCCCGATACTCGCGAGAACCAGCGCGAGTCCCGCAAACACACCGAGTAACGTCATTGTCAGGCGCTGAGACGCGAGGCTGTCTTCGACGTTTTCCCCCATCGTTGCGACATCGGAAACGGCCTGATCACGATCCAACGCTGCGATTTCGTCTCTGATTGGACTAATCAGGGAATGCGGATTGAAACCTGCTTTCGCGCGGACGATGAGGTTCTCTTCATCTTTCGCAAACTGCGACGCACTGAAGTACATCATCGGTAAGTTGCGCGCATCTTCCTTTTCACCCGGGGCATTGTTCCGGGTGTGCGGCACAATCCCAATAATGGTGAGCGGGATTCCATTTGCCGTCGGCGGTCCGATCGTAACTGGATCGTCGACTTGCTTGCCGATTGGATTGGTGCCAGGAAAGAGTTTTTGCGCAGCAAGCTCATCGATCACAACGGTTCCCGGACGACCCATCACATCTTCCGGTCCGAAATCTCTGCCGCGAAGAATCGGCATACCAAGCGCGCGAAAGTAGTCCGGTGAAACAATTGCCATCTCGCTGATCGGTTCCTGGCCGGGAGGATCAGGCGGCGTGCCAGTAATGTGGAATGAGCTGTCCCATTCGTGGTGATCGAATGGTTCGTTGTTGCAAATCGCCGCCGCGCTCACACCTGGGAGCCGTCTCACTCTCTCGAGCAATTGATCGTAAAACCGAACGATCTTCTCCAGTCCCGCGGTCGCGGGATAGCGCGATGGCGGAAGAGCAATGCTCATGGTCAAAACTCCACGCGGACTGAATCCAAGCGGCACCTGCTGCGAACGCCAGAAACTCTTCAATGTCAGACCCGCGGCCGCGAGCAGCAGGACCGCAAGAGCAACTTGTGCAATCACCAGGATTCCCCGGGCCCGCTGTCGTTGCGCGCCGCTACTGCCGCGCACGCTGTCTTCGTGTAACTCGGCAGCCATCGAAGCTGTGTTCGAGACTCGCAATGCGGGCCATACTCCAACGAGCAGTCCGGCAAACACTGAAATGATGCTAGTAGTCACAAGAACGAACCCGTCGATATTCGTTTCTTGAAATCGCGGCACATTAGGCGGAAGAAGCGAACGAATTGCGTCAAGGCTCCACACGGCGATCAGCACGGCGCAAACGCCGCCTATCAGGGCGACAACTCCGCTTTCCACCAATACCTGACGCGCCAAATCCCAGCGGCTTGCACCAAGCGCGGCGCGCACAGCGAGTTCTTTGCGGCGCGCAATACCGCGTGCGAGTTGAAGATTTGCTACATTCGCGCATGCGATCAACAGCACGCAGCCTACGGCCGCAAGCAGTACGCAAAGAAGATATCGGTACTGGCCTACCGAAAATTCAAGCAGAAGCTTTGCGGAAATCTGCCGACCGGTGTTCGAATCCGGATAGCGCCGCGAAAGCTCGGCCGCGATGGTGTCGAGCTCCGGGATTGCCTGCTTCAGCGTCGCTCCGGATTTTAGGCGGCCCAGACACGAAAAAGCGTCGTGATTCCCACGCGACAAAAAATCGTGATCGGCGCGCAGATCGGCCAGCGGCAGAAAGACGTCGCAGTTTCGCGGGAAACGAACGCGTTCCGAAACAACGCCGATAATCTCGCGCGGCACGCCATCGACATTCAATCGTTGTCCGATTGCAATCGGTAATGCGCCGAATTGCTTTCGCCAGACCCGTTCGCTAATGAGAGCTACTTTTGCTGCGCCGGGAACATCATCGCTCGCTATGAAATCACGACCGATCAGCGGAGGGACTTGCAAGATCGACAAATAATTCGCCGTGATGCGCCCCGCTCGAGCTGCTTCCGGAGGTGATGTCCCATCGGAAGCAGAGAGACTCACACCTTCCGTCCTGGCCAATGCAAGATCGGTGAAGCTTTTCTGCGCGGCCCGCCAGTCGAGATAATTCATGTAACTGACCGAACCTGATTCGAAACCCGACGGGCCGAGCAATCGCTCACGCAGCAACACCAGTTGCTCTGAATGCGGATAAGGCAGCGGCCGTAACAAGACGGCGTTAACAACACTAAAAATCGCTGTGTTTGCACCGATGCCGAGCGCAAGCACGACGACGGCAATCAGAGCGAATCCCGGATTTTTGAACAGTTGCCGGATGGCGAAACGGAGATCGTTCATGGAATTTCTGGTTTCTGATCGCTGATTTCTGATTTCATTCCGTTCGAAGCGAGACCATCGGGTCTACCCGGGAGGCGCGGCGCGCTGGAAGCCATGAGGCGAGAAGAGTGGCGCCGAAAAGTATGAGCCCAACTCCAAGATAAATTCTTAGATCGATTCCTTTGACTTCAAAAAGAACGCTTTGTAGTACGCGCGAAAGTGCAAATGCAGCGAGCAGGCCTATCCCCGACCCGACCACAAGCAAACGCATTCCGTGCGAAAGCACGAGCGCGCGGATCTGCGCGGGGCGCGCGCCGAGTGCCATGCGAACGCCGATCTCGCGAAAGCGTTTGAGCGTGGTGTAAGCGAGCAATCCGTACAAACCGATCATGGCAAGCACAAGGGCAAGCCCGGCGAAGACGGAGAACAGAAACGTGAGGAGGCGCTGCGTGCCCCAGGTGTCCTCAACGCGATCTTGCATGAGACGAACGTCGAAGACCGGCTGATTGGGATCGATCGAACTGACAATGTCACGAATTGGTTTGTCGAGAGCCTTGGCCCCTGAGCCAGCGCGAACAAACAGACCCAGCCCGGTGCGATACGCTTGGGCGGTCGAACAGTAAATTACCGGCATCGGCGCAGTTTCATCAAAGGCATGAAACCGCATTCGCGCGACAACTCCGATAATTTCGGCAAACGCATAACCTTCATTATCGTTGCCGACATCCACGCTGAGGCGTTTGCCGAGCGGATCTTCGCCAGGAAAATATTGTTCAGCTAATGCCTGATCGATAACGATGACGCGCGGTGAATTTGCCGTGTCGCCGACGTTGAACGTGCGACCGCGCAGAACCGGTAATTTGAATGTCGCGAAATAATCGCCGCCGATAGCTTCCAGATTGGCATCGGGCATTTGGCTGGGCGTGGGAATTGGAATGCCTTCCCGATAGAACCCGGTTTGCCAGCCACCCATCAGTGGCGAGTTCGAACCGATACCCACACTTTGAACTCCGGGCAGTGCCCGAATTTTCTCGAGCAACAGATTGGTAAATGTCCCCATCCTCTCTCGTGTCGAATACACTCTGAACGGAAGTTCCATCCGAGCGGTGATGAGACCGTGCGGCTCGTACCCAAGTTGGAGCGATTGCATTCGCGAAAAACTTTTTAGAACGAGCGCGGCGGCGACAAGCAATGTGAGCGTGAGCGCGATCTCGCTAATCACGAGCCAGTCACGCGTGCGTTTGGCGGCGAGCGAGATGCCGCTACTATGCGAGCCGGATTGAAGAGCAACTTGAACGTCTCCGTGCGATGTTTGCCAGGCCGGCCATAATCCGAAAAGCAAGGTGGTGACCAACGCGATGGCACAGGTGAAGCTGAGGACGGACAGATCGAAAGAGACATCCTGAAATCGCGACACTCCTTGGGGCGCCAGGCCAACCAATGCATCACGGACCCAAGTAGCGATGAAAAGACCAAGCACACCGCCAAGCAGGGCGATCAGAAAACTTTCCACCAGAAGCTGACGAATGATCTGGCGACGTGTCGCGCCAACCGCCGCGCGAATGGCGAACTCGCGCGCTCGCGCGGCCCCGCGAGCGGCGAAAAGATTTGCCACGTTGGCGCAAGCAATGAGTAGAACCAATCCGACCGCGCAGAGAAGCAGCGTCAGATTAGTCCGAAATTTACCGATCAGACTTTCCAGCAGCGGGGTGATCGAAATACTGGCCCGCGCATTGGTGGCGGGATATTCACTTTCCAGGCGCGCAGCGATGGCTTTCATCTCGGTCCGCGCTTGATCGATAGTTACGCCGGGCTTCAGTCGCCCCCAAACGAACAGCATCGGATGAATGGTGCGGTCCTGCCAAAAGGGAACGATGCGCCGAGCAAATGGAAACCAGACATCCGTGTCCTGTGGTGAATTCATTTCGGCCGGCATCACGCCGACGACTGTGAAAGCTTGATTATGCAGCTTTATCGTTTGCCCCAATACACTGGCGTCGCGCGCGAAAGCGTGCTGCCAAAGCCGATCGCTGATCACAACAGCCGGCGGGCCGCCCGGTTTTTCTTCCTCTTCGTTGAAGGTCCGTCCCAGTTTGGGCGACAACCCGATGACCTTGAAAAACTCTTCCGAGACACTGGCGCACGGGATTCGCTCGGCCTCCCGTCCCGGAATACCGCTCAGGTTTCGCGATTCGCGCCGCGTGATGGCGAGATATTTAAAGACGTTGTTATCGCGTTTCCAATCCTGATAATTCGGTAACGAAACCGAAAATTCCTGACCATTGGCCGATTCGTTTAGCACCATAATGCGATCGGCGTCCGGATACGGCAGGGGCCGAAGCAAGACGGCGTTTACGATGCTGAAAATCGCTGTGTTCGCTCCGATGCCAAGCGCGAGCGTGATGACCGCGACCGCCGAGAACGCCGGGTTCTTGATCAACTGCCGCAGTGCGAAGCGGAGATCATTCATGAGAATATTATTCTGTTCGCAACGCCTGAACTGGATCGACAAGCGCGGCGCGGCGCGCCGGCAGGAAACATGCAAGCAAGGCCACCACCCCGAGAGTGAGCGCTGTGGCAGCAAGAAGCGCCGGATTGTGCGGCGAAACCTCGTAAAGCTGCGTAGTGAGTAAACGGCCCAACGTAAGAGCAGCCACCATTCCCACGGTGAGTCCCAATAAAACCGGAGCCATCCCCTGACGAACAACAAGCCGCAGCACATCCGCGGTTTGTGCCCCTAGCGCCATGCGGACGCCGATTTCGCCCGTGCGTTGTTCAACACTGTACGCGACTGCTCCGTAAATGCCGATGCTCGCAAGCAATAATGCGACGCCGGCAAAAATTCCAAGCAACCACATCATTAATCGCGCTTGCCCGCGTGCTTGCGCAACGACCGTGTCCATCATTTGTGGGACCGCAATCGCAACACCAGGATCTACTTTGGTGATCGCGGATTGCACCAGCCTGGTGATCGCATCGAGCTTAAAGTTGCTGCGAACTGCGACATTTAGGAACGGAAAGTTTTCCTGGGCCCACGGCCGATAAAATTCCATATCGGGCAGTTCAGCGATTCGTTGCGACCGCACATCGCCGACGATGCCGACAATCTCTACGGGTGTGCTGCCGCTGGTAACCAGCAATGTCTTGCCGATCGGATCTTCGTTTGGAAAAACTTTCTTTGCCCCTGTCTGGCTAATGAGACAGACGTTGCGGCCTTCCGCCAGATCATGTTCATCAAAATCACGTCCGGCGATCAGCGGAATTCCCCAGGCCTTAAGATAACCCTGCACAACGTCGTGACTTGGTGCATTGGCCCGCTGCTCGAGTGGCGGTGCATCGCGATCTGCGCGCGCGTAAAGTGTGCGATTTCCACCAGCGAGGGGGATATCGCCACTGACAGTTGCGTTCTCGAAGCCTGGCGTGTTGTGCAACGCAGCGAGGATCTTCTCGGCAAAACGCTGGCGCGACGGTCCATCTGGATATTGCGCTGCCGGAATACCGATCGCCCCGGTCCATAGATGATGCGGCTGAAACCCGAGATTCTGCTGGGTCAGCCGAACAAAACTCGTGATGAGTAATGCCGCGCCGGCGAACAAAGTCACTGACAATGCCACTTGTGCACCGACGAGAATTTTGCGGAATCGCTGCTGTCGCATGCTTCCACTCGTTCCACGACCACCTTCCTTTAAACCACCGATCAAATCCGCATGGGAGCCCTGAAGCGCGGGATAAAAACCCATCAACAAGCCGGTCAGCACAGACAATGCAATAGTGAATCCGAGCACTGGCAGGGAGAGACTGCTGGCTGTGTTTCCCTCAAGCGGAAGAAAATTGGACGCCATTTTAGGGACAAGTGGCACAAGCCGCCAGGCCACGAACGCGCCGAGCGCGCCGGCAAAGAGGCTAACCAGTAAACTCTCCCAAACGAAAAGCCTCACGATACTGCCACGCGACGCGCCAACGGCCATTCGGAGGGCGATCTCTCGACGGCGACCGCTGAAGCGAACCAGCAAAAGGTTCGCGACGTTGCTGCATGCGATCAGCAACACAAAGCAAACCGCGGCAAAAAGCGTCGCGAAGCCGGCTCGAATGTTTTCTGTCACATCCTGTGGAAGCGTTTTGACTGATGTGCTGGCCGTGCTGTCGATCTTGTTCGGATAATTCGCACGGTAACCCTGCTCCAGCGACGGCAGCGCAGCGCGCACCTGTTCAAGCGTGATCTCCGGCTTCATTCGGCCAATTACCCGGAGAAACCCGGTTCCCCTCATCATGCGTTCGTACGAGAATCCCGGAAGCTGAAATGGTTTCGTCGTCCAAACTTCCGCGATAGGATTCGCTCCAAACCATTGCGTTGGCGCGTTCGGCAAGACGCCAACAATGGTGTGTGGCATTCCATCGAGCGTGATGCTGCGTCCGATCACGTTTGCATCGCCACCGAGCCGCTTCTGCCAAAAGCTTTTTGTGATCAGCGCGACATTCGCGCCCTCCTCTTCATCAGGGCGGAAATTCCGGCCCAGTATTGGGCGGACGCCAAGCACATCGAAGTAGTTCGGAGTTATTCTGCCCCCAAAAACCTGAACCGGATCGCCGATTCCAGTCAGGGTGAAGAGAAATCCGTTCTCGGCGGCGAAACCGTCAAACAGCGTTTGTCCTTCACGGTAATGTTGAAAGCGCGGCGCGGAGATCGCGATATCGACAAGATTGCGCGACTTGTCGCCGGCGAACATATGCACAACGCGCGACGGCTCCTTGAATGGCAGCCCGCGCAAAAAAAGATCGTTGATCAAGCTAAAGATCGTAGTGTTCAGCCCAATCCCGAGCGCTAATGTAATGATAGCAATCGCGGTGAAGGCAGGCGATTTGCGGAGCTGGCGCAAAGCAAACCTTAAATCATTCATGTCATTCAGTGCGAAGTGCTTGAATCGGATCGATGCGTGTGGCGCGGCGCGCCGGGAGTAGACAGGCCATTAGTGCGGTCGCCGCGAGCAGAACTATTGCGCCGCCGAGCAGCACTGGGTCGTACGCCGAAACTTGATAGAGCTGCGCCGCGATCAACCGGCCGAGCGCGAACGTCGCAATGATCCCGAGCGCGAGCCCGCTCACCACCGGTTTCATTCCCTGGTTCACAACCAGGCTCAACACGTCGCGCGTTTGCGCACCCAGCGCCATGCGAACTCCAATTTCTCCAGTGCGTTGCTCGACCGTATAAGCGACTGCGCCGTAAATCCCGATGCTGGCGAGAAGCAAGGCGACTCCGGCAAAAATTCCGAGCAACCACATCATCAAACGCGCCTGGCCGAGCGCTTGCGCGACGACCGCGTCCATCGTTTGCGGAACCGCGATGGCCAATCCGGGATTCACTTTCGTAAGCGCGGACTGCACCAGCCTGGTGACCGCATCCACTTTTAGATTGCTGCGGACGGCGATGTTAACGAGCGGAAAATTTTTCTGCGCCCACGGCCGATAAAATTCCATGCCCGGCGCCTCGGCCACTCGTACCGAGCGCACATCGCCGACGATTCCGACAATTTCCCACCGCACATCGGCCAGGAGCAAACTCTTCCCGATTGGATTCTCGCCCGGATAAACTTGTTTCGCACCTGCCTGACTGATCAGACAAACTTTCTGTCCGTCGGCGGTGTCGTGCTCATTGAACTCGCGGCCAGCCAAGAGCGGCACTCTCCAAGTCTTGAAATATCCGGGAGCAACCTCGTGACCGGGCGCGATCGCGCGCTCCTCGACTGGCGGAACATCACGGTCGCCCCGCGCATAAAGATAACGACTGAAGCCAACCAAAGGAATATCGCCGCTGATCGTCGCGCTCTCGAGACCCGAAACACTGCGCAACTCATGGAGTGTTTGTTCAACAAAACGTTGACGGGACGGAGGGTCGGGATACTGCGAGATCGGCAGTGTCACCGCACCCGTCCAAAGATTCTGAGAACGAAAGCCGATGTTCTGCTGACTCAAGCGGATGAAACTCGTGATGAGCAGCGCTGCGCCGGCCAGCAGCGTGACCGATAGCGCGACCTGCGCGCCGACGAGGATTTTGCGGAAGCGCTGTTGGCGCACACTGCCGCTCATGCCGCGGCCGCCCTCTTTCAACCCATCAACCAAATCGGCGTGCGAACCCTGAAGCGCCGGATAAATCCCCATTAACAAGCCGGTCGAGATCGACAATCCGATGGTGAATAGGAGAACTGGTACAGACAAGCTCGTTGGGTGGTTCGCTTCCAACGGCAGAAAATTGGAGGCTATTCGCGGAACCAGCGGCACCAAATGCCACGCGACAAAAGCGCCGACCGCGCCCGCGATTACGCTGACGAGCAAACTTTCGAACACGAACAAGCGCGCGATGCTGGTGCGTGAGGCACCGATCGCCATGCGCAACGCAATCTCGCGCCGGCGTCCACTGAAGCGAACCAGCAGAAGATTGGCGACATTGCTACAGGCGATCAACAAGACAAAGCTGACGGCAGCGAATAGCGTCACGAAACCGGCACGGAAATTTCGCGTCACATCCTCTGGCAACGTCCTGAGCATTGTCGTCAGTGCGCTGTCTATGTTGTTCGGATATTGGGCACGATAACTTTGTTCCAACGATGGCAATGCGGCGCGCGCTTGTTGAACGGTCATCCCCGGTTTCAATCGACCGACTACGCGCAGAAAAAAGGCGCCGCGCATCATTTGCTCATAACTGAAGCCGGGAATCTGAAAAGGTTTCGTCGTCCAAACTTCCGTGATCGGGTTCGCCCCGAACCACGTGGCCGGCATATCGGGCAAAACGCCAATGATCGTGTGCGGCGTCCCATCGAGGGTGATGCTTCGCCCAATCACATTCGGATCGCCTCCGAGGCGCTTCTGCCAGAAATTTTTCGTTACCAATGCGACGTCGGCGCTTTCCTCTTCTTCCGGCAGAAAACTGCGGCCAAGAATTGGGCGAACACCTAGCACATCGAAATAGTTGGAGGTCAATCGGCCGCCAAAAATTTGGACAGGATCGCCAAGTCCGGACAGTGTGAATGCAAAGGAATTCTCCGCAGCCAGACCGTCAAAAATCGTCTGACCGTCGCGATAAACCTGGTAACGCGGCGCCGATATTCCGACGTCCACCAAATCGCGCGCCTTGTCGCTGTTGTCGAGGTGAACAACGCGGGATGGCTCCTTGAATGGCAAACCACGCAGAAACAGATCGTTGATCAAACTAAAGATCGTCGTGTTCAGTCCAATGCCGAGCGCAAGCGTCAGGACAGCAACTAAAGTGAACGCAGGCGATTTGCGGAGCTGGCGCAAAGCGAACCTTAGATCATTCATATCATTCGGAGCGTAGTGCTTGAATCGGGTCGATACGTGTGGCGCGGCGCGCCGGGAACAAACACGCCAACAGCGCGGCGACTGCCAGTACGGTTGCCGCAGCGCCGAGCAAAAATGGATCGTGCGGTGAAATCTGATAGAGCTGGGCCGCGAGTAGCCGCCCAACTGCAAATGTTCCGGTTAGACCAATGATCAAGCCGAGAATGACCGGGTTCATTCCCTGGCGAACGACCAAGCGCAGCACGTCGACCGTCTGTGCGCCGAGCGCCATGCGTACACCAATTTCGCCGGTGCGCTGCTCGACCGTGTACGCGACGGCGCCATAAATCCCCACGACAGCAAGGAGCAAGGCGATTCCTGCGAAAACACCGAGCAACGCCATCGTCAGTCGCCGTTCACCGAGCGATTCGCTCACGATGGCTTCGAGTGTGTTCGGTTGGATGATGGGCAGCCCATCGTCGATGTTCTTCAAGCTGAGCCGCACAATTCCGGTGGTCGCTTCCGGCTTGGTCGTGCTGCGCACGAGCACATTCAGAAACGGAGTGCTGCGTTGCGCCCACGGCCGGTAAAATTCGACGTCGTTCGCTTTGGCCAGGTCTGCCGATCGCACGTCTCCGACTACGCCAATAACTTCAGCCGGCGCGCCGGTGCCGTTGTCAGTACCAAAAAGAATGCGACGCCCTAATGGATCCTCGTTGGGGAAAAGTTTTTTCACGGTCGCCTTGCTCAAAATCACGACTAATGGCTGATCAACGCCGTCTCGTTCGCTAAAGTCCCGTCCAGCAATAAGCGGAATACTGAGCGTACGGAAATAGTTAGGCGAAATACTGCGCGTAAGCCCGAGCGGGCGCTGCGTCAACGGGGTTGGATTCCCATCAGCCCGCGCGTAAGGCGACCTAGATATGTCCCCGGACAACGGCACCGCGCCGGTAACGGATGCGACTTCCACACCGGGCTCGTTTTGTAATTCCTCGGTCAAGCGTTGGACGAAACGAGCTTGCGAAGCAGCATCAGGATATCGCGACGGCGGCAGCGCAATTCCACCGGCCCAAATACGCTCGGATCGAAAGCCGGATTCTTGTCGGCTAAGCCGAACGAAACTTGAGATCAGCATCGCCGCGCTCGCCACTAATGCGACCGAAAGTCCAACCTGCGCTGCGACCAAACCGCGACGGAGACGATGTTGCCGATGACTACCCGTCGATCCGCCACCGCCTTCCTTGAGTCCTTCGACCAGATCGGTGCGTGAACTTTGCCAGGCCGGGTAAAGGCCCATGAGCAGGCCGGTGATGAGCGATAACGCCAGTGTGAAGACGAGCACGGGCAGATGTAATGACACGCCACTTTCCAGCGGAACGTTTTGCCCGGCCATATGCGGAACAATCGACACTGTCCAAAGCGCCAGGCATAACCCGGCTACACCCGCAATAACGCTGACCAGGGTACTCTCGATTACGAACAACCGAACAATGCTGCTTCGCTGGCCTCCCAGTGCCATGCGCAACGCAATCTCGCGCCGACGTCCCGTGAAGCGCACCAACAATAAGTTTGCTACGTTGCTGCACGCAATGAGTAACACAGCGCTCACCGCCGCCAGAAGTGTCATGAATGCCGGCCGCAAATTTCCGGTCACATCTTCAGCGATTGACACCAATACAGATGCCCAACTGTTGTCCGGATTTTCTGGTCGTTCCTCGCGATAGCCTTTCTCGAGTGCCGGCATCGTGGCCTGCGCCTGTTGGATCGTTTCGCCCGGTTTCAATCGTGCGATGACACGCATGAAACTGACTCCCCGCATGACTCGATCCTTAGCGATATCGGCGGGTTCGAAGAGTTTGTTCGCAAAGATTTCGGTGTGGCGGCCGAACCATGAAATCGGCAGATTGGGCAATACACCTATTATTGTATTGGGCACACCGTTCAGCGTGATGCTGCGACCCAGCACATTAGGATCGGAGTTCAGGCGGTTACGCCAGAAACTTTCCGTCACCATTACAACATCCCCTTTCGCCTCTTCCTCTGGCAGAAAAGTACGCCCGAGTATCGGGTGAATGCCGAGCAGATCGAAGTAGTTGGCCGTCACATCGCGGCCGAACAACTGGATGGGCTCGCCAATTTCGGTCAAGATAAAACCGTTCCCTCGATCCGCGGCGATGCTGGAAAAAGCAGTTTGTCCGTCCCGATAATGCCAGAACTTCGGGACGGAAAAGGGCAGCTCCTTTAAATCGCGATCTTTCGCTTCACCATAAATCCGAACCACCCGATCCCGAGCGTCAGCGTGAGCACCGCGAGCGCAGTGAACCCCGGTGATTTGCGAAGTTGGCGGAGCGCAAATCTTAGATCATTCATTCCTCTTTCCCTAGGCCGCGATGCGGTCTTCGACTACACGGCCGTCAAACAGATGCACAGTGCGATCGGCATGCTGAGCGAAGCGCTCGTCATGAGTGACCATGCAAATGGTGGCCCCGCCTCCGTGCAATTCTTTGAGTAGCTGCATCACCGCTTCGCCGTTGCGCGAATCAAGATTGCCCGTCGGTTCGTCTGCCAACAGAATGGCCGGCCGGCCCGCAAGTGCCCGGGCGACAGCCACCCGCTGTTGTTGGCCGCCGGAGAGCTGACTTGGCAAATGCTTCGCGCGATGTGCCATGCCCACGCGCTCCAGAGCTTCGGTGACAAACGACTTGCGCTCGCTGGCGCCCATTCCCCGATAAGTCAACGGTAACTCGACGTTCTCGAAGACAGTGAGATCACCGATGAGATTGAAGCTTTGAAAAATGAAACCGATTTCGCGGTTGCGAATCCGGGCGCGGTCGGCGAACGAAAGATTGGCAACTTCGTATCCTTTCAGTGAGTAACTGCCGTCGGAAGGAGTATCGAGCAGCCCGAGAATTGACAGCAATGTCGTCTTGCCGCAGCCGGATGGGCCAGCTATGGAAACATATTCGCCAGGCCGAATGTCCAGGTGGATACCGGATAACGCATGCGTTTCCACCTCGTCAGTGAGAAACACCTTCGTCACGCTGTTGAGTCGTATAAGAGGATCTGATCCGTTGTTCATGATCGAGTTACTGATTTCTGATTGCTGATTGCCGATTAGTTGAGTCGAATGCGTTCGTGCCCATCCCAGGCGCTGGTATCCGATAGAATCACCTGATCTCCCGGTTGCAGGCCGCTTAGAATCTCGATCGTGTTAACCGAGCTCTTGCCGAGCTTGACCGGTGTGCGCGCTGCTTCCCCGCTGCCATTGATAAGCTTAAACATTCCGACGGTGTTGTTCTCCTGGCCAAACGCGGGGCGACCCACATAAACGACATTATCGAGACGCTCGAGCTCAATTGTTCCGTCTACGCTAAGATCGGGCCGCGCGCCTTTCGGCAGCGGCTCATCGAACGCAACTTCGACATTAACCGTTCCCTGCTCGACTGCCGGATCGACGCGCGTGACGTGACCATTGACGGTCCCGTTGCGGGTATCGATCACCGCTTTTTGATTAATCTGAATATCTTTCGCCTGCGTTTCAGCGATCTTGACCTGCGCCTTTAATTTTGTTGGATCGGCCACCCGAGCGAGATTGTCTCCTATCTTGAGTCGCTGGCCGATTTGCACCGGCAATTGCTGCAATACCCCGGACATTCCGGCTTTCACATGCAAAGCTTCAACCTGGTCGAGTCTCAATTTCGCCAATTGTTTGGCTTGATCGACTGCGGCTTGTCTCGAGGCCAGCTGCGGCTCGATCGAATCGCGTGCAAATGCCAGGCGCTTTTGCTCGATCTCATCACTTTTCTGGCATTCCTCTTCCTTAATCTTCGACTTCTTGTAGTCGAGCACGGCGATCAAACCGTTCTTTGCCAACTGGTCGTTCGTTTGGCGCTCCATCTTCGCCTGCTCGAATGCGGCATGCGCCGCGGTTGCTTTTGATTCCTGATCGAGTAGTGCGCTTTGCAAAGTCGCACGAATGCTCGTTAGGTCCGCCTCCGCCGCGGTCGCTTTTGATTCCGCGTCATGAGCGGTTTGCTCTAACTCAGGGCTGCTCAATTCCAAAATCACCGAGTCCGCGTCCACAGGTGTGCCGGGCCAGATATTTATTTTCTCTACGTGCCCTTCCGTATTCGCAGGGATCCAGCGAATGTCCTCTGGTATAAGCGTGCCGAGTCCGCGCACCTGACGCGTCATTGGGCCGCGTTTAACGGTATCGATCCAGACGGTGGACCGGTCGATGCTCGGCACTGCTGGTTTTAAGCGCGAGATGGCTATCGTCGCGACAAGTAAACCAAGCGCACCGAGGGCGATCACAATGATGCGCCGCTTGCGCTTCTTAGCTGCTATCCCCACGCGCGGCACGTCCATCGATGAAAGATTCGACGTGAATCCGGCGGGTCTCACAATTGTTTCTTCTTTTGGTTTTCGTTGAGGAATCACTGTTGAATCAAAGCTGGGCAAATGCCCGACAAAGTTCGACCACCGCATTTGCCGCGATTACCAACGACACGGCTGCGGTGATGATGACGGCTGCGAAACAAATTGCTTCTACGATAAAATCGTGTCGCGCTTCGTTTTGAAAATACTGACCGCTAATATTCCAAAAGTGCGATGTCTCCGGTCTGACGCAGCGTCCCCGATACCCATCCAGTGTCATCGGGCGATAATTGCAGTCAATCAACGGGAACCTGCTGTGCTTGCTAACAGTTGTTGAGATCGGCTTCATACTTTCCTTCGGTTTTGCTTGTCAGCAGGTAACGCAATGTTTGTGCCAACTACACGAGCGACCTCACAACACCCACTGAAAGAGAGACTTAGATTTGTTGAGCGAATTACGGTCGCCTCGCGGCAGTCCCGTTCTGGGACAGTCCGGTCCCAATCCTGGGACGCAAAATCACAGCGGCAGGCGCAGCAAAGCCTCCGCGCCTTTGCCGCTTTCCAGGTTCGTTAACGCCAACGATCCACCATGAGCCTCGGCAATTTGACGACTCAGCGGTAGACCGATTCCAGAGCCTTCGGGCTTTGTGGTGAAAAACGGCACGAAAAGGTTCCCAGGATTCATAATCCCGGGACCTTCGTCTTGAACGAAGATCTCAACAGCATCCTCGTTTTCGCGCCACCCGATTAAAACTTCGCCGTCTGTTTCAAGCGCAGCATCAACAGCGTTATGCACAAGATTGATCAATGCTTGTTCGATCTGCGCTCCGTCGGCACGAATGACTGTTCTCGGACCTGGTATAGCCTTTACATTGAGCCTTGGTTCCAAGTCGACGACACGTTGAACCAGCTCGCCAAGATCGACATCTTGTTTTTGAGGCGGCGGAAGCTTGGTTAGCCGCGTGTAGGCTTGCAGAAAACGGCTGAGCGAATCGGCGCGGGAGGCGATAGAGTTCAATCCGGCACTCGCGTCATCTTTCCAATCCGGCGGGAGAGGGTCGCGCCGCATGAGCGATTCCAGGCTGGCCGCAAGCGACTTGATAGGAGCCAACGAGTTGTTCATCTCATGGCCGAGCACACGCACGATTCGTTGCCAGGCGCGACGTTCCTCTTCGCGCAGCGTCCGACTAAGATCGGTTAAAACAAGTAGCTCGTGCGGTAAGCCCTCTTCGCGAAACGTGCTCCGGCGCACACCCCAGCGGCCTGAGGCCCCAGAGAAATTCAAGGTAAGCGGTTCGTCCTCGTTAGCCTCAAGACATCTGTCCAGAGCAAGTTCGTTTGCAGTCTTGCCCAGCAACTTGTCCATCGGCTGGGCCAACAAAGTTTCTCCGGCCCGATTAACGAGACGCAAACGCCGCGTGGGATCAAAAGTGAACACTGCAACGTCGATTTCACTCATGATGGTGCGCAAGAGCGCAGTCGCTTCAAAGGCGCCCAGACGTTGCAGGCGCAGTGTTTCGCCGAGCGAATTAATTTCGAGAAGGACTTCTCCCAATGCATTGCCCCCGCGGGCTCCGCGCGCACGAATCGAGTAATCGCCTTCGCGTAATGCCGCGAGCAAATTAGACATGGTTTGCAAAGGCCGAATGATGTGTTCGCGCGCGCTGGAAACGAACGCAAGGAAGCAACCAACGATCAGAATCGTTAGCGTCCACTGAACTTTGGCGCTGTAATTGCCAAACCAAAGAAGAACAAGCGCAACAACAATTGCAGGGACCACCGCACCAAGTGTGAGCCAGGTAATCCTCCTTTCGTAGGAAAACCGATGTGGATCTTTGGGTTTGTGACTCACTTTCGTACTGTAGCGGCAGGCGTGTCGCCTGCAGAATCTAGATCGAAGCAGCCGACACGGCTGCCTCTACAGTTCATAGACCATATTGCTGCAGGCGACGGTAGAATGCACTTCTGCTCAACCCGAGTGCTTCTGCCGCCTTTCGCGCGTTGCCATCGTTTCGAGCCAACGCTTTCTTGATGAGGAATGCCTCCACTTCTTCAAGACTCATTTCCTCGAGACTGCGCGCCTCACCGCCGCCATTCGTCAGGCCCAGATCACTTGCGCAGATTTGTCGATCTTGCGTCATGAGCACCGCGCGTTCGACAATATGGTCGAGCTCCCGAACGTTTCCCGGAAAGCGATGCCTTAGCAGCAATTCTCGCGCTGTCTCATCGAAACCGGCAATCTGTTTCCGATAATGCTCTGCGTGTTGAGCGAGAAAACTATTGGCCAGCGGCATGATATCATCCCGCCGATCTCTTAAGGGTGGCAGCATAATCTGGATCGTATTCAGGCGAAACAGCAAGTCCTGCCTAAAACGACCCGTTGCCACTTCGTTCTCAAGATTTGAATTTGTCGCGGAGATGATGCGGACCTTCGCGTGCAGAGTTTTCGATGAGCCGACTCGTTCAAAATCCCCCGTTTCGATGACTCGCAACAGCTTTGCCTGTTGAGCCAGCGGGATGTTTGCGATCTCGTCCATGAACAGCGTGCTTTCATCTGCAAGCTCAAAGCGCCCTGCTCGATCTGTCTTTGCGTCGGTAAAGGCGCCCTTGACGTGGCCAAATAGTTCGCTCTCAAAGAGGGTCTCGGATAGCCCGCCCATATTTACGGTGATCATCGCATGGGATACTCTCGGCGAAAGAGCATGGATCGCTCGCGCGATCAGGCTTTTCCCCGTGCCGTTTTCGCCAGTGATTAGAATATTGGCATCGGACGGCGCGACACGTGAAATCATTTCGATGACAGGCCGCATCGCAGGGGACTCAGCGATCAAACTCGGTATGGTCCCTCGCAGAAGTTCGTTTTCCGCTTCAAGCTTTCGTTCGCGACGCAGGGCCGAAGCCAGTTCAATCTGCGTCCTGACAATTGCGAGTAACCGTTGGTTGTCCCAGGGCTTCGTCACAAAATCGCGCGCGCCGCGTTTCATTGCTTCTACTGCCAGCTCAACGGTTGCCCAGGCGGTCATCACCACGATTGGCAGGGAGTTGTCCACCTGCCTGATTTTTGGAATGGCTGACAACCCTTCCTGTCCTGAGGTAGTATCGCGTGCGTAGTTCAGATCCATTAGCAACAGGGCATACTCCTTCTTTTCCAGCGAGTGGAAAATGCCGGCCAAAGATGTGACCGCCTCCGTCTGATACCCTTCGCCCTTAAGCAAGATGCGGAGTGCTTCCAGTACATCGCGCTGATCATCCGCAATGAGAATCCGGCTCATTTTCTGACGGCGCAGTGGCCATTCCAGCCACGATTGAAATTCCTTGTCACCAGCTAACTCTCAACCGTGTTTCCGGCGGTATGTCAATCGCGTGAGCGTAAAGTGAGCGCTACTCAGTGCGTATCGCGGTAATTGGATCGACCCGAGTAGCGCGGAGCGCCGGTAGCCAACAGGCGATGAGAGCGACCACCGCCAATGCGAACAAAGCGAAGCTTAAGGCCGGGCCATCGAATCCGCCCACGCCGTAGAGCACACTTTGCAATCCGCGACCTGCGCCGACGACGCCGAGCAATCCGATGATCAGCCCGGCAAGGACGAGCAGCATTCCCTGCGAGAGAACAAGCCGAAAGACATCGGCGCGCTGCGCGCCCAGCGCAAGGCGAATGCCCAGTTCGCGTGTGCGCTGGGTCACCGTCAGGGCCATCACTCCATACAAGCCTACGCTGGCCAGCAGCAGCGCGATGCCGGCGAATGCAGCCAGAAGCGACATCATCATCCGCCGCGAGCCGAGACTATTCGCGATGTTGCTTTCCATCGTCGAGATGCGGGCAAAGGCCTGGTCAGGATCGAGCGCCTGGAGCTCGCGTTTGATTGCCGGGACGAGCGCAAGCGGGTTGCCAGATTTCACCCGCACCAGAAGCATGTTGCTGCGGTTCGGGACCTGAGCGACGGCGAAGGTCATTTGCGGCCAGTGATATTGCTCGACGTTATCTTCGCCCGGCGCTTCGTTGCGGGTGCGTGGAACCACGCCCACAATCGTCAGTGCAGGCGGATTTTTTTCGTCCGATTGATTGTCATCGATCTGCTGCCCGATGGGGTCTTTGCCGGGAAAATACTTTTGCGCGAGCGTCTCATCGATGATGACCGATCGCGGACGGCCGGCGCGATCATCCGGGGTAAAGGCGCGTCCATGCAGCAGCCGCATTCCCATCAGACGAAAATAGTCGGGTGTAACGACGTTTATTTCGGCCGCCGGTCTTTCGCCGGGCGGATAAGCGGGCGTGCCGGTGAGATGAAAGGAACTGTCCCATTCGTTGTCATCAAAGGGAATGTTCAAGGCGAGCGCGGCGGCTTCAACGCCGGGGAGCGCGCGAATTCGTTCGACGAGTTGATCATTAAACCGCGTGACCTTTTCGTCGGTGTC
>Ga0193715_1000077_pt1 | contig 25272 bp, 26 predicted proteins | sample U2m2metaG_FD_143040 | JGI IMG/M metagenome (GOLD analysis project Ga0193715, IMG submission 143040) | Soil microbial communities from a riparian zone of the East river system, Colorado, United States - U2m2 | ecosystem: Environmental > Terrestrial > Soil > Riparian zone | place: USA: East River... | reverse complement strand
GTCAGGAATATTGGAGCGGTGCCAATCTTCTTGATCACGCCAAGCACGACGGAAATTAACGTCGCCGCCGAAACTACCGAGCTGACAGGCGTTGTGATGGCTTTTAATAATCCTCAAGCTTATCCGGGCCTCTTTCGCAGCGGCGTACGTCGCGACGGGCAACATCTAACAAAATCCGGAGCGGAAGAATTCACGCGTATTCTGGCAACGAATTTCGTCGGGCTTGCGCGAGCGGGCAACATCAAGTGAACAGATCAATCCTTCGCGATTTAAGAGCGCATTGCTCAAACGGAAGACAGGCACCTTGCCTGTCATGGCAGACGGGCCTCTGGCCTGTCGTTGGGCAAACAGGCGGGGCGCCCGTTTGCCATGACAGCCTAGAAGGCTGCCTTCCATTTTTCGGCAGCGCGACCTTAACTTCGCATTCCATTCCCAGCTCGAATGTCTTTCGTTGAATTTCGCTTCCTCTGGTTTTTTCTCGTCGTGTTCATCGTCTACTGGGCGATGCGCAACAACGCCGCGCGAAAGGTATGGCTTCTCCTCTGCAGCTACGCTTTTTATGCGGCCTGGAATTGGAAATTTACAGCTTTGGTCCTCGGATCGACGACGGTGGATTACATCGTCGGACAAATGCTCGGACGTAGCGAAAATCCGGGACGGCGGCGCTTCTGGATTGCCGCGAGTGTGTGCGTCAACCTAGGCGTCCTGGGCTTTTTCAAATACTTTAACTTTTTCATTTCCTCGGCGTCCGGGTTTCTGGCTTGGTTCGGTCTACCGGCGAGCGTCAGCACGCTCAACATCATTCTGCCGGTCGGCATCAGCTTCTACACGTTTCACTCGATGAGCTACACGATCGACGTGTACCGCGGGAAGCAGCGTCCCATCTCGAATTTTGTCGATCTTTCGTTGTTCGTCAGTTTTTTCCCGCCTCTGGTAGCGGGACCGATTGTCCGTGCCGTGTACTTTCTGCCGCAGCTGGTGTCGGCCAAGAAGTTTTCCGATGTCGATGTGCGGGGGGCGGTGATGCTGTTCCTGGCGGGATTTATTAAGAAGGCCTGCATCGCCGATGGAGTCGCGCCGACCGTCGATCGCTACTTCGCTCATCCGGCGACCTTCACAGCAACGAGTGCGTGGATTGGCGTGCTGTTCTACGCAATCCAGATTTACTGCGACTTCTCCGGATACACAGACATGGCCATCGCGGCTGCCCGGCTGCTTGGGTATCAATTACCGAACAACTTTCAGTTTCCATATTTTGCCCGGAACGTCTCTGACTTCTGGCGGCGCTGGCACATTAGTCTCTCGAGCTGGCTCCGCGATTATCTCTACATTCCACTCGGTGGAAATCGCGGCTCGCGCGGGTTTGCTTACCGCAATGTCATGATCACGATGCTCCTCGGCGGCCTATGGCACGGAGCTGCGTGGACGTTTGTTATCTGGGGCGCGTTACATGGAACCGCGCTCCTCATTCATCGCGAGTGGATCCGCCTTACCGAGGGTCTCAAGTGGGCTGCTCGTGCGATGCGCTGGCTTGCGTGGCCCATTACGATCTATGCGGTATGCGTTGCCTGGATTTTTTTCCGAGCGCATGACCTCAGTAGTGCGGGAACAATACTAAAGCAGTTCACCCTGTTTCACGGCGGTGGTAACGAACATTTCCACCGCTGGTTCCTCTTCCTGATTGGCGCACTTGTCTTAATCCATTGGCTCAATTCTCGCCGATGGTTCGGAGAATTTTGGCGAAAATGGCCTGCCTCAGTCTTCGCAGCGGCTTATGGTTGCACTTTTGCGGTCGTCCTTTTATTTGTTCCGCCCCACTACACGCCCTTCATATATTTTCAGTTCTGAGCCCGTAGCCAGGAATCAAATCACATGAGAAAAAAAATTGTCGCCGCTAATTGGAAGATGAACATGACGCAGGCGGAGTCGGCGCGATTTGTCGAGTCGATGCTGCTGGATCTGGGGGACATCACCGACGTGGAAGTCGTGATCGTCCCGCCTTTCACAGCGATTGCAAAAGTGATGGAAGCACTCGGCAAGGCGCAAAATATAAAGGTGGGCGCGCAAAATATGTATTGGGAGAAGAACGGCCCATTCACCGGCGAAATCAGCGCTGCGCTGCTGCGCGATTTGTTTGTGCATTACGTCGTGCTCGGACACAGCGAACGCCGCACTTTATTTGGCGAGACTGACGAAATCGTGAATCGCAAGGTGCGCGCCGCACATGAGGCGACCCTGCGTCCCATCGTTTGTGTTGGGGAAACGCTCCAGCAGCGGGACAGAGGCAACGTTGACAAAATATTATCGATACAACTACGTGGCAGTCTCGCTGGTTTGGGTCCAAAGGAATTGCAGGAAACAGTGATTGCCTATGAGCCGGTCTGGGCCATCGGCACCGGCCGCAATGCGACGCCCGCTCAAGCGCAGGAAGCCCACGCGTTCATTCGCCACACTTTGCATCAAATGGCTGACGACACGACAGCCGAGCGGATGCGCATTCAGTACGGCGGCAGCGTGAAACCGGAGAACGCGCGCGAACTCATGGCCCAACCAGATATCGACGGCGCTCTGGTTGGCGGCGCCAGCCTTGATCCGCGCAGCTTCGTGGAAATCGTCAAAGCCGCGCAAGACCGGTAGGGCGCGACCGCCAGGCGCGGTACGAGGCTCGCAATTTTCCTGTAGAGGCGTTTGTGTCAAACGCCTGCTTTATCAACCGGAACTCTTTGTCCATTTACTTTTTGGGGAAAGGTTCCAGCGGTAAGTTTGATGTGGTTGAATGAAGCGCACGTTTTTTATCGTCGGCCCAACTGCAGCGGGGAAATCAGAACTGGCAGCCGACGTCGCGCACGAAATTGGCGCGGAAATTGTTAGTGCCGACGCGTTTCAAGTTTATCGCGGGCTCGATCGCCTTACAGCCAAACCAGACGCTTCGACGCTGGCCAGGGCTCCGCATCATTTGATTGGCACAACGCCTCTCCACGAAGAGATGAACGCAGAAAAATATCGGCGCGCCGCATCGCGCGCCATTGAAGAAATTCACTCGCGCGGCAAGCTCGCAATAGTTGTCGGCGGCAGCGGGCTTTATATCAAAGCGCTTACCCACGGGCTAGCAGCGTTGCCCAAGTCCGATCCAAAGCTGCGTGAAAGATTGAACGTCATGAGCTTGGACGAATTGCACGCCCAACTGGCCGACCTCGATCCCGAAGCGGCCCAAAAGATCGACCTAAAGAATCGCCGCCGCGTGGTTCGAGCCGTGGAGATTTGTTTACTCGCTGGGAAACCAGCTTCGGAAGTTGTAGGCGGGGCCGCTGACCTCGATAAATCGGTAAAGGCCCGGCCGCGATCAGCGCCCGCGGCTACAGGTGTTTTTGTTTTCCGCGATCGGGAAGAGCTTTATGCCCGCATTAATCAGCGAGTGGAAGCAATGTTCGAAAACGGCGTCATCGAAGAAGTGCAGGCCGTCGGGAAGGTGATTTCGACCGCATCGCAAATGATCGGCTTTGGCGAAATTCATGAATTGCTCGATGGTCCGGCCGACGCGGGATCGATCTCGCAATGTATCGGCGCGATTCAGCAGGCAACCCGCCGATACGCCAAAAGACAGTTGACCTGGTTTCGGCGACAAACTAATTTTTCACCGCTGAACTTGTCGCTTCTTACTCACAACGAAGCAATGATTCTGCTCCGAATGCTTTCGGAGCGCCGAAAGGTTTCGGGGGTTCGCGCAAAGGGATGATCGAAACGCGTCCGCCAAATGCTGTAGCCGGGGGCGTTGACCCCGGCACTCTTGAAGCTTGCCGAATCACCGCCACCGCGGTCAGCGCCCGCGGCTACAACCCCGGCGCCGCTAGCCGCAATCCCCGGTCGCACCAACTTACATTTGCGAATGATTGAAACGCGTCCGCAAAAAACGCAGGAGCGCGCGCTCCTGATTGGCCTGGAAAGGGATGGAGTCTCGAAATGGGATTTGCGGGATTCGCTCGAAGAACTGCGCGAACTGGCGAGTTCAGCGGGCGCCAAAGTGGTCGATACGGTTACGCAAAAGTTGCCCAAACCGACTGCACCGTACTACATCGGTCGCGGTAAGGCGGAATCGATCAAAGATTCGTGTCAGAATCAACAGGTCACGTCGGTCATTTTTAACGATGAACTGTCACCCGCGCAGGGTCGCAACCTGGAGAATTTATTTGCGCGCAAGGTTCTCGATCGAACGCAGTTGATTCTTGATATCTTTGCGCAGCGCGCACGCAGCCGGGAAGGTCGATTGCAAATTGAGCTGGCTCAGTTGCAATACCTTTTGCCGCGACTCACCCGGATGTGGCATCACTTGTCACGACAGACGGGTGGGATCGGGACGCGTGGACCAGGCGAAACACAATTGGAAGTTGATCGCCGCCGCGTGCAGGAGCGAATTGCGCGGCTTGAGCGAGAGCTCGAAGCCGTGCGCAAAACACGTGCAATACAGCGTGAAGGCCGCAAACGCCATCAATGGCCTGTCGCCGCAGTGGTCGGGTATACGAACGCTGGCAAGTCGACGCTGCTGAATTTGCTCACCGGGGCGGATGTCGTTGCCGAAAACAAACTTTTTGCCACGCTCGATCCTACGACGCGAAGTTTTGTTTTGCCTAACAAACAGCGGGTCCTTCTCACCGATACGGTCGGCTTCTTGCGAAAACTTCCCCACACCTTGATCGAGTCGTTCAAGGCCACGCTCGAAGAAGTGAGCGAAGCCGATCTACTCATTCATATCGTCGATCTTAGTCATCCCCGGGTGGATGAGCAGATGGAAGCAGTCGATGGCGTGACCAAGGAATTGGACGCCTACGGCAAGCAAACTCTGATCGTGTTTAACAAGATCGATAACCTGCGGAATCGCGAGCTGGTGGATTCGTACTTGAAACGCTTTCCCGGGAGCGTCGCGATCTCTGCGCGAACGGGAGAAGGTGTTAACAAACTGGTGCAGGCGTTGGAAGACGCGCTGAGCTCCTGGCGGTTGCGCTCGCGGTTTCGTATTCCAGCGAATGAATCTGCGTTAATCGCGGAGATCCATCGTGTTGGTCACGTGTTGGAGCTGCGCTACGAAGGCAACGATGCGGTGATTGTGGCCCACGTTCCACCCCATTTGGAACAGAAGCTGGCCAACTACGCAGCGCGGGAATAGAACCATAAGTGTTGTAGCCGCCTCGCTGCGTCGAGGCGCTCCGGCGGTCGCGTTGCTCCCGCGGCACGGCGACACCCGCCGCGGCGGGCATGCTCTGCCGTGGCTACACATTTGTCACATGGCTCTAAGCAACTAAATCCCGAACACGAGACTCCACACTCCGCGCGACCTCCGACCAGCCGGTCCGATCGTTGGCGGTTAATGGAAACTGGACCGGATCTCCGATAGTCAACTTGATCGCAACAGGTCGCGGAATGTTGCGCTCTGGCGGCAGAGCTTCAAAAGTTCCGATAAGACCGCACGGCACGACCGGTACATTGGTTTCCGCCACCAGCATCCCCAGTCCATGCTTGAAAGGCATCATCGACCCATTGCGACTGCGTCCGCCTTCTGGGAAGATGATAAAGATCGCTCGTTCTTCCTGTAATTTCAGGCGCAGATCGGCAAGCGCATGTGGGCCGCAATTCTTTCGCCACATCGGCAAGGCGTTAAGCATGATCGCCGAAAATGTGCTCGTCGCTTTCGTTTGGAAGAAGACGTCGCCCGCGGCGATGGGAAAGGCGCGTTCGCGATGGCGGGGAGTGAGTGCCGCTCCAAGAGCCAGCGCGTCGAGATGACTGCAATGATTCGCGGCGAGCACAAACGGCCCGTGCATTGGCAGTTTCTCGCGGCCAACGATCGTCAGTCGGTGCGCAATCGCGAAATAACTCCGGATCAACGAAAAACAAGCATGATGCGCAAGGCTTTCAAGAAGTCCGCTTTCGCGCCTCACGCTGCGAAACCGTTCGCTTGGAGTCAGACCGGTATCATGGGCTGGCTCGAGGTTCCAAGGCTCCATCACAGTTCTCAGCCAGTAAAAATTTGTTGCTGCTGGCCGACAGCGAATCCGACGAAGTAATTGACGTAATGAAACACGGCAGGCGCAACAAGGATCAGGCTATCGAACCGGTCGAGGATTCCGCCATGACCAGGAATGAGTTTTGAGGTGTCCTTAAGGCCGAGGTCACGTTTGATGGAGGAAAGCATGAGATCGCCGAATTGCCCTACCACGCTGACAATGATGCCGAGTCCCAGCAAGCGAACAGGTGTGTCGAGCGCCGTATTGAGCCAGACAAAATGCGCTCCAAGCGCAAAGAGCGGTGCAGTTAACACGATTGCTCCCAGCGCGCCGCCTACTGTTTTATTCGGGCTGGTGTTGGGCACAAATTTTCGATGACCAAATAGATGGCCACAGATGTAGGCAAAGATGTCATTGAGCTCCACGGCGAAGATGATCAGCAAAAGGATCGGTCGGTAGTTCCAATCGTTTGCCATGTTGCCAAGGTTGCCGAGCGCGCTACCGAAAAGCGCAAACCCGAGGACACCCAGGCCGACGCGCTGGATGTAGCCTTTGGGTTGGTCGGGAATCAATCCGCCGATTGCGATCAACGCGACTGTCAGCGGAAACAAGGCAACATACAGGCGATACCAATTATCCAGGACGGAGAATGTGAGTAAGAGAATGCCGATAACTACGATAAGACTGACGGTTCGTTCTCTAAACAAGCCGGTGATACGGGCATACTCCCGATAACAAAGAAAGCTCAGTATCGCCACGGCGAGGATCGTCCAAAATGCGCCGGCCAAAATGGGAATCAAGATGAACAGCGCCAGCCAAATCCAGGACCGATAACGGTCCCAAAGTTCCTTTCTCTTATCCGCGGTGCTGTTGGCTGTCCGGGTCACGATTAGAATCAACACTGGAGCTAACAGAAACAGAGTGAGTGCTGTCAGTGTGAGAACAAGAGTCACGCGATCGTCAAAGGCGTGACGAAATCCGAAGAGCCGTTCGCGCGTAATTTCGCTCATTTCAGCGCATCTGCGATTCGTCCGACTCGGCGAATGACCGTGATTACGCAGCCGACAACAATCACGACAAGCCCCAAAGTCATCAGGCCGATCTGCGAATTGTTGAACGTAATGATCTGCCAGGAACGTGGCGTGATTGTGGCGTAAACACAGATTAGCGTGATGACCAACATGCGATGTTGTTTTGCCATTGGTCCACAGAACTCGTTCGGCGCCCCGGCGATTTTACCCGCGGCGCGAACGTAAGCGGTGAAGATGGCTAAAATGGTTGCGATGTAACCCAGTGTGACATTTCCGCCCCAGGCGTATCCGGCCCCAATGAAAACAGCCGCATCCGAGAGACGATCTGGCACTTCGTTGTAAAGCTCACCGGTCTTCGAAGTACGACTGGAAGCGATGGCAACCATTCCATCGAGCATGTTTGCAGTCAGACGTAATTGCGCGCCAACCGCGCCAATGAGCCACAAGATTCGGTAATCAACAATTGAAGTTAAGCCCAGGGCGATGCCTCCGATAATGCACGCGGACATGCCGGCAATTGAAATTGCATCCGGCGAAACATTTCGTGAAGCGAGCCAGACCGTCGCGTCCTGAGCCCATTTTCGATTGCGCGTCGCGATGGGCCGGCGGTCAATTGCCTTGCTGGGTGCTTCCTGCATAACAGTTGCTGGCACCCGATAGCAGGTTGGCGAGGAGATTGGCAGGATAAAATCGTGACGCGGACAAATCGCAGGTAGGGCGCGTCACGGCTTGCCCTGAGGCCAAACCGGCGGGCGGAGAACTGCCCGCCCTACCTTGAAACTTGCAGACAAGATTGTCTGCATCACATAATGCCCACATGACTGCGCGCGAGCGGGTGAAACAATTAATCAAAGCCTGGCCGAAGGTTTACCCGGACGCGCATACCGAATTGAATTTCAAGAACCCGCTCCAACTGTTGGTAGCGACGATGCGCTCCGCGCAATGCACAGACAAACGGGTGAACGTGGTCACACCAGCATTGTTTAAGAAATATCGCACCGCGAAAGATTATGCGGACGCGTCGCAGACCGAGTTCGAAAATGCAATCAAATCGACCGGTTTTTTTCGCAGTAAAACGAAAAGTATTCGCGGGGCCATGCGCGCAATCGCAGAGGAGCACGGTGGCAAGGTCCCCAATACAATGGAGGCACTAAACGCTTTGCCTGGCGTAGGACGTAAGACGGCCAATGTGGTCCTGGGCAACGCGTTTCACAAAAACGAAGGGATCGTAGTAGACACGCATGTGATCCGGCTGTCCCAGCGACTCGGCCTGACGAAACACAAAGACCCGGAAAAGATCGAGCGGGATTTAATGAAGCTGGTGCCCCGCGAGCATTGGACAGACTGGAGCCACTGGCTTATCTGGCACGGCCGCCGCCGCTGCTATGCGCGCAAGCCGGATTGCAGCCGGTGCGAGGTTTTCAAGTTGTGTCCCAGTGGGAAGGTTTTTCTGCGCACGGGTCAAGCGCAGAAACCGAACGCTGATTGACGGCTTGGTTGTGCATACGATTCTCGCCATCAGCGGCGGTTTCGAGCGTATTAAGATGAGACGGTAGCCGCTGTAGCCACGGCCCTGTGGGCCGTCGATGACTAAGCCTGCGATATCGAACCTGACCTGACCGGCCACACGCCGGTGGCTACAACATTCGTCAAATCGCTCTAGATTAGATTTTCCTTCTGTTTTTGCTCCGACTCAGACCAGAGGGTATGCTAAACCTCGGGCCACTTCGGAGTCTCAGATGGCCATCGGAATCAAGAAAATACGTTTTGCTCTACTTAGCGTGTTGTTGCTTTGCGCAATGGCAACGCAAACTGGCGCAGCCACAATCACAGTTACCAACACAAACGACAGCGGACCAGGTTCCTTGCGGCAAGCGATCATTAATGCTTCGCCGGGCGATACAATCAATTTCGCTCCAAGCATTACGACTGTTATTCTAACTAGTGGTGAGTTGGTGATTGATAAGAACCTGACCATCACCGGCCCTGGAGCCAACCGCTTGACCGTACAGGTAAACGCCAACGTCATTAGTGTTCGAGTTTTCAACATCAGCTCGAGTACCGTTTCTATCTCCGGGATCACGATCTCAAATGGCAATGCGTTTGAAGGCCCCGGGGGAGGAGGTATTCTGAGCGCTGGCGTATTGACACTTACCGACTGTACCATCTCAGATAATTTCACAGGCAGTCAATTCGGCGGTATTCTGGGGGGAGGAGGTGTGATGAATGACCATGGCACCATGACCATCACGGGTTGTACGATTAGTAACAATGGTACGATTAGTGACACTGGGGGTGAGGGAGGAGGAGGAGGAGGTGTGCTGAACGAAAATGGCACCATGGCCATCACGCGTTGTACGATTAGTAACAATTCCGCGCGTAATAACAGCCTTACCGAAAGCTCCTTTACTTCCGAAGGCGGTGGGATATCGAACCACTCGGGCTCATTAATTATCACTAACTCTACCATCAGCGGTAATACATCTTCTGCCAGTAACTACGAGCCCCTCTTTCCAGCTCCAGCCATCGCATTTGGTGGTGGCGTTGACAACTCCGGTTCCATGATTATCACGAACTGTACGATTAGCGGCAATTCAGCGGTGGCTGATGGCATCTCGAGTTCGGATACGGGATAGGCGGCGGAATTTCGAATGGTGGCGATCTTCAAATTACGAGCAGTACCATCGCACATAATTCTGCATCAGGTGATAATGCATTCGGTGGTGGGATTTATCGGGTTGGATCATTGGATTCTACGACAACAGACAGCAGTATCATAGCGCTTAACAGTGCTCTGGTTGGACCGGACTTCACAGGTGCGGGCGGACTCCAGTCGACCGGCTACAACATCATTGGTAACAATGCTGACGCTGTCATCAATTCGCAACCAACCGATCAGATTGGTACGCCCGCCGCTCCAATCGATCCGCTCCTGGGGCCGCTGGCCGATAACGGAGGGCCAACTCTAACTCATGCTCTTCAACCCAGCAGCCTGGCTATCAACCGCGGTGATCCTGCTGCGCCACCCCAGGACCAGCGCGGATATAGCCGTGTGGGAGTTCCGGACGTTGGCGCATTTGAATTCGACGGCTCTGCCCCACGAGGAGATTTCAACGGCGATGGTTTTACTGATTACCTCCTTTTTAATTCCGCCAGCCGAGCGACAGCCGTCTGGTATCTGAGTAACAATACCTATATCGGCGGCGGCTATGCACCGGGTCTTCCAGCGGGGTGGACAGTAGTTGATGTGGCCGACTTCAACAGAGATGCTCACCCAGATTATGCGCTGTTCAACCCCACCACGCGTCAAACCGCGATCTGGTACCTAAACAACAGGGTCTACCTCGGCGGCGCCTTCGGTCCGACGTTGCCCAGCGGTTGGCAATTAGTGTCCGTTGGTGATTTCAATGGCGACGGCAAGCCCGATTACGTCCTTTACAATGCTAGCACGCGTCAAACAGCGATCTGGTATCTAAACAACAATGTGTATGTTAGCGGTGCATACGGTCCAACCATTGCCAGCGGTTACGTGCTATCGGGCGTTGCCGATTTCAACAGCGACGGCAAACCGGATTACGTACTTTACAGCGCTGGCACCCATCAAACAGCCATCTGGTATTTGAATAACAATGTGTACGTCAGCGCTGCCTACGGTCCGACTATTGCCAGCGGCTACGTGCTATGGGGGATTGCTGATTTTAACGTTGACGGGCATCCGGATTATTTGCTTTACAGTTCCACCACTCACCGGACAGCGATCTGGTATCTGAACAACAACGTGTACGTTAGCGCCGCGTATGGTCCAACTCTGCCGGTGGGCTGGAGCCTGGTCGCACCTTGAATGACCGGCAATTTAACTTGATGTCGCTGTCCACTGAACCGGGCGGACGGTTTTTGAAATTGCGGTAACCGTCGGCTCCAGCCCTGAAAGCGATATCGGTTCAATCGAGACACAACCGGAGCGACCGTGTCCGACCCCAAGACCGCGGCCAACGCCGCACTGAGGAAAAACGGACGCTAAGGCTGCTTAATGAGCGCGCTTGGTGCTTTCAACAGGCTCGGCACCACGCGAAGGGTGTGTTTCGTCGTTCTCGGCTCGCGTGCGCATGCGTCGAAATTGTTCTTCCAGGCTTTTCAGCTCTTCATCGGAAAGATCCTCGAGATCGACGAGCTCATTGCGCGCGTTTTTGATCGCACGAATGAGTTCGTCCAGTTTCAAATGAACTGCTTTGGCGTCACGATTTTGCGTGTTCTGAATCACGAACACCATCAGGAACGTGATAATGGTCGTAGCAGTGTTGATGATCAATTGCCACGTATCGGAGAAGTGAAATGTGGGGCCAGTGACAAGCCAAACAAGGATGACGAGCAAAGCGCCGGCGAATGTCCAGGCGCTGCCCATCATGACGGCAGAACGACGCGCGAAGACACGGAACGCGTCACTGATGATGCAAAACAAATCGCGTTCTCGTTCGTTCTTTTTTAATTTTTTGCTTTGAGTCTTATTCACACGCTACCTTAGCTTTCGCACCCCAATACTCGATTGCGCGCACTAAACACGGCGGTGGTTTAATACCGTGTTGCATAGAGTGGGATTGATTTTCCGGGTAGTTTGGGGAACAGTTAGACTTCGAATTCATGCAGCTTCTGAGCGCATTTTCACGTCCTCAAACCGTCCCGGATGCCCCGGCGACCGCGCCGAGGAAAAGCCTGTGGATTTTGGATTCCTGGCGCGATCTGGTTCTGTACGTCGGTACGCCGCTCTTATTGCTGCCGGCTTTTGCGCTGGCCCAGGCCCGGTGGAGTCCGCAGGATATTTATCTCTTTGTCGCGGCGTTTGGAGCAATGGGACATCACCTGCCGGGGATGATTCGCGCGTATGGCGATCGCGCTTTATTCGAACGCTTTAAATGGCGCTTTATTCTGGCACCCCTGTTTTTGCTTGCGGTCTGCACAGCTTTTTTTTGGTGGGACCTGAAGGGGATTTTGCTTGTCGTTTTCTTCTGGGGGGTTTGGCACGGATTGATGCAGACCTATGGGTTCTGTCGCATCTACGACGCAAAAGCAGGAACTTTCGACACCCTCACGCGGCGCCTCGATTTCGCGATGTGCGTAATCTGGTTCGCTACGGCGGTAGCGCTTTCCCCATACCGGCTAAGCGATACGCTCGATACGTACTACATGTGTGGCGGACCATTTATTCCGCCGTCAGTAGTTCAACACGGCCAACAGCTGATTCTTTTTGCCGCCATCGCAGTGTCGGTCCTTTTTGTTCTGCATTTTGGACGACTGTGGGTCATAGGAAAACGACCCAACCCCGTGAAGGTTGCTTTGCTCGTCACCAGCATCGGTTTTTGGTGGTACTGCAATAATCTCGTTGCGAATATTCTCGTGGGTATTGCGCTGTTCGAAGTCTTCCACGACGTGCAATACCTCTCGCTAGTCTGGATCTACAACCGCAACCGGGTGGAAAAGGATAGCAACATCGGCGGCTTCATGCGCTTCGTGTTTCGGCGGAGCGGCTCACTCATCGGACTCTATGTCGGGCTGGTCTTTGCATATGGCTCCCTGAGCTATTTCAATGCGCATCTTGGGATAGAGACTGTTAAACGCATCCTTACCGGCGTGGTCACCGCTTCCACGCTGCTCCATTTTTATTACGATGGGTTTATCTGGAAAGTGCGGGAGCGCTCTACGCGCCAATCGCTCGGGCTTGCAGGTGGAACCGCCGACGTGTCGCTGGGAGGTTTTCTCCCTAGTTGGGCCGTGCACGGCTTAAAATGGGCAGCGGTATTTGTGCTTCCGTTAGGTGCCCTTTGGTTTTGGCAGACGCATCTCAATGTGCCGGAGGTCCAACGACGTGCATGGCTTGTAGCGGACGTGCCGAGGGGTGCGAAACAGCATTTTGATTACGGGCTGGCATTGCAAAAAGAAGGTCAGTGGGAAAAAGCGGAGGAACAATATAAGACCGCGCTCGGTTTCAAACCGTCCGACGCCAATTCGCATATGAACCTTGCCACTGTTTTGATGGCCCAGGCCAAATACGATGCCGCTGTGCCGCACATGGAAGAGACGTTGCGTCTTCAACCTGACGACGGCGAGGCCCATTTGGGCTACGCCAGTTTGCTCCAGCGACTGGGACGCGGGGACGAAGCCGGATCTCAATACGAAGCGGCGGCACGGTTCCTGCCGGATTCGCCGGAAGCGCATTACAATTATGCGTTGATCCTTGCTGAAGCAGGCAAAGGAAATGACGCCCTGAGGGAATTGCAGTGGGCGGTTCGGCTCAAACCCGATTATGTGGACGCTCAACTAACATTGGCCGACGCGCTGTTCGCAAAGGGCGACCTCGAACAGGCCAAAATCCATTATACCACGGCGCTTGGTATGGATCCCAAGTTGGCAGTCGCTCACAATAGTTTGGGCAGGCTTTATCTGACTCAGGGACAAATCTCTCAGGCCATTGTTCAATTCGGTGAAGCGTTGCGCCTGAATCCCAGTTACAAAGAGGCCGAGGAAAATCTGCGCGTTGCCAAAGCAAGCGACGCCCAATTTCTTCAGCAAACGCATAATTGATTTTTGGTTGGCCGCGCTCTTCATCTTAATCTGGATGACGCGTGGCGAGGCGGACCGTTGGGTCTTCCTGTGACTGACGCGCGCGCGTGGGGGCCCCGGCTGCGCTTTTCGGCGCCCCCGCGTTTGGTTGCCCAGTTTTACGGCGAGCACGAAATGAATCTCGCTTCGCCGTTCTTGCTCTATGGATCGGGTGATTTCCACTATTTGACGGCCCTGCGACTGCGTCGGATTGCCGGACCGTTCGTCCTTGTTTCATTTGATAACCATCCCGATTGGGATGTGCGTCCTCCAAAGTGGGGCTGCGGCGGATGGGTCAATCGCGCACTGGAACTATCAAACGTGCGCCGCGTGAGTGTTTGGGGTTGCGGGAATTTCGAGTGCTGGTGGCCGCACCAGATTTTCGGCAACCGGCGTGCCGAACGCAAAGGTGTTCTTGAAGTGCATCCCTGGGCAGACGATCGATCCGCGAAAGATCGAGAACGCCGGGGCGCGATCTTGCGGGACAATTGGCGGCAGCATTTTGAGCAATTTGTCAAAGCGATCAGCGGGGAAAACGTCTACGTTACAATCGACCTTGACTGTCTTCCCGCCGGCGAAGCAGTGACGAATTGGGAAGCAGGCCGCTTCACGATTGCCGATCTTGAATGGGCGCTTGGGAGATTTCGCGAGTCCTCTCAGATTATTGGCGGCGATATTTGTGGCGCGTATTCGCCGCAAAGTTACGTGCGTTTCAAACAGCGGTTTGCTGCGGAATTCGATCACCCAAAAATCCAGCTGCCCTCTGCCGACCGGATCCACGAAATCAATCTGGGAACCTTGGAAAGATTATGGCCGGTGCTATCCGGCGCGTGAATTTTTTGGAGGGGCGAGCTCCGCGAGTCCGGCGTCGCGGAGCTCCGCCCTCCATAAGGGGTGGTGGCTAGCTGAGTGAAACGAGCACGATGCCGGCACTGATTAGCAAAGCGCCAATGGTAAGTCGCACGCTTAGCTTTTCTTTTAGCACGACCGCTGCCATCAGCGTGATGAAGATCACGCTCAAACCCTGGAATGGATAGAGATAACTCAGATCGAATCGCTGCAGCAATCCAAGCGTGAGGAAGAACGAGATCGTCATCAGAATGACGCCACCAGTAACCTTCCAGACAAACTGGGCGTTCCGAAAGCCGGTGGTTGTCGTAGCCTCCATTGCTCGTTTCAGGATGAGCTGAGCCGCGACGAAGCTTACCAGAGAAACAACGATTAAAAAAAAGGCGAGAAAACTCATATGAGACCGTTGAGATACTGGAATGGCTCGCGCCCGAAGGGTTGCGTCGCTTTTGGCCCCGAAAGCTTTCGGGGTTGTTCGCTTGGCCGAGATCGCTGCGGATATCGGCGCTGCACCCGCGTCTTGGCCAGCGTCAAAAATCGACAGCAACGCGTTCCATTCCAGTATCTCAACGGTCTCATAAGCGTTCCTCGATTTGTGCGATCGGCTTCGCGACCAACGCTAATCCCATAACGACCAGCGCAATCCCGGACCAGCGCAACGGTGAAATCAGTTCGCCTAGAAAAATCCAACAGCCCAGCGGAACGAGGATATCGACCACACGCGACAGAGGAAAAGCGATGGTGATTGGAATATATCTCAACACATAAAGCCAACTGATGAAGCTGGCGACGATGAGAAGAATCGCCCACCACACCAGCGGCGAAGCCAAACCGTTAACGCCAGTCCAGGACCATGCGCTGTCAGTGTTTGCCACCTCCGTTGCACCGCGCTTCAATAGGAATTCGGACACCAGCACACACGCAACGCTGAGAGCAAGTTGCAGCCAGGGGTTACCGAAACCAGAAGGTCGATTTTGCATCCGTTTTTCTAGCGTGCCATGATCTCATCGCAAGTGGATTGATATCGTTGTAGCCGCCTCACCATGTCGAGGCGCTCAGCGCGCGTTGCCACTCGCACGGCGACACAACGGCCGTGGCTACAAAGCTCCGTCACAGCTGATCGGCGTTAGGAAATCGCGCTAAAACAGGATCGTGACGGGTCGGGCCCAGATACTTAATGAGACGGCGAAAGAGCGGATTGAGCAGCGGGCTTTTGTGCATGACGTACAGATCGAGCGGCACAAGCTCGCAATCCAGATGCAGTTTCGGTTCGTAGTTAAGCGGATTGCTGTAGTAATACTTCAAACCCTGTTCCAGCGCCCAGGAGAGGATGTCGCGCAGCGTGTAAAAATAAAGATGCAGGTCGAGGGCGACGCTGTAGTCCAGTCCGATGCATTCGTCATAAATTTTATCGTCGCAAACGAGGCAGAAACTGAATGCCACGATCTTGCCTAGCTGGCGCCAAATGAAAAAGCGCGCTCGTTCCGGCATCCGCTGTCCGATTGTGCGAAAATACTCCTTCGTCAGGGTCTCGAATTTTAGTGCCGAGCGCTCGTGGACAGCCAGATACAGGGGATAAACCTCGTCAACAAGGGCCGTGATATCGCTGACGACCTCCATCTCGATCTTGGGCGCCTGTTCAGCTTTGCGGAACTTTCGGCGCAGATCTTTTCGAGTCGCTTTGCTAAGTGTAAGAAAATATTCGTCCCAGTCTTTGTAAGGGAGCGGAAGCCGCGTCATTGGCATGCTGGGGATCCGCACATAGCCATTTAAGAGAAACGTTTCGAGTTTCGAGCGGTAGGTCGCGGGGAAATCTTTTAACACGATCAGCGAAGCCTTGTTATGTCTTGCATAAGTCGAAAGCGTCGCTTGCAACGCGTTTGCCACCCACGATTCGTCTGTCTCCTCGCACGCGCTCAGGTCGCCCGTGCCGGCTGCACAGCCAACCATCAAAACGCGCATTGTTAAAGACCGCGGTAAAACTTTGCGAACACGATCAACGATCGAACTAATTTTGCCTGGCACGCCCTCGATGAGATTTTGCCGGACAAAGAATACGGGCTGGATTGCTCGCGTATTGCCGAAACCATCTTCGAGCAGCAGATAATGGTAATCGAAATCACCCTCGACCGTTTCCTCAACGATCTCATAATATCGATGGTCTTTGCACTTGTTGTGGAACGCGCGTCGCCACGCCCCGCAATTGTGTAGCTCAGCGAGCGTAACAACCTTCAACACGCCCTGCGGAAATTGGATTGTATGGCAAGCTGCATGAAAAACGGAGGCGAGGCGTTCAGTTACGAGCAGGCGCGAAGCGCTTATTCCTCTGATCGTTCCATGGTATGGCGATCTGGAATGGTTTTCACTTTGATGACGCCGTCGCGGATGTGCAGATCACGTTGCGGGTTCGGAATTTCGATCCCGGCGGCGGTCAAATGTTTGTAGATAAGGTAGTTTAGGTCGCTTTTGAATCGACGGGGCTTGTAACTCATCTCTTGAGTCCAGGCGACAAGCTCGAAATCGATCGTGCTATCCCCAAATTTTTCCAGATAAGCAGTCGGCTCTGGATCACTTAGGGTTGCTGAATGTTCGCGGGCTGCAGCGATGAGCGTCTCGCGCACTTTGTTCACGTCGCTCCCATAAGCCACGCCCACCGGGAGACGAAATCGCACGCGTGGATCGCTATAATGCCAGTTCGTGACTGGCGAATCGATGAACTTCGAGTTCGGCACGATCATGGCAATATTATCGCTTGTCAGGATAACCGTGCTGCGCGCCACTTCGACCCGATCTCCAATGGTGATCGGTCGTTCTGCCAGAATGACCAAACCGCTGATGAAATTACTGGCGATGTTCTGCAGCCCGAAACCGACACCCACCCCGACCGCCCCAGCGAAAACCGTTAGCGCCCCGAGATGAATTCCAGTGTTCTCCAGGACAATGAAAATGCCAACGACCAGCACGATGTTGCTGATGACTTGCGAAATCGCGTATTGCAGCGAGCGATCGAGTCCGCTGTCAGCTAGGAGTCGATTGAAAAGGAAACGCTTCGTTCTCGAAGAAATCCAGAAGACGGCAATCAGAAGTGCAACCAGTAGAAAAATCTGAACAAGACTTAACTTGATCGCTGGAAGAGGCGCGTTCCAGGCCAGTGGAATGCCCGCCGCGTTGATTGCACCGATGATGAAAAAGATGAGCGAAGCGAGGCTCAAGATTGTGGTGACTACCGCAACGAACTTTGTTTCGATCTTGAAACGGCTAAAAAACCGACGAACCGCATCGCTCTGCAAGATTCTGGCGATGAGAAGACCGGTTGCGAAAAGGCCGGCGAATGCAATCAGGCCGAGAGCCGTTACATAGTGCTCGCCAACGTAGAAGAGCGGCCGCTCAAGAAGCGTCATCTCCACGTTTTCTAGTGTGAACGCGTTATGGGTCTTCGCAACCCTGGAGCTGGGAAGGCCTTGCTGTAGCCGCTTCCCTGTGGGAAGCGAAAAATTGATCTGTTTGGAGCGCCCAGTTCGCGCGTCTCACAGAGACGCGGCTACAGCAAATGCTACTATTGCTGCTTGGCGCGCTCTTCGATGTACTTGGTCACGTCGCCGACCGTCTGCAGTTTTTCGGCGTCTTCATCCGGGACTTCGACGGAAAATTCTTCTTCAAATGCCATCACTAGTTCGACGATGTCCAGCGAGTCCGCCCCCAAATCCTCAATGAATGAGGCCTGTGGCGTAACCTGCTCGGGGTTAACGCCCAGTTGCTCGACAATGATGTCTTTAACTTTCTCTTCGATCGATTTGTCCGCCATAAAATTTTGTTCGGTTTGTGTTGGTGGCGCGTGGAAAAGCCTAAAGCATTCCCGGGCACAGCATGGCAAGTAAATGAATTAAACAGGTTGTCAATCATTTTCCGGTCGAACTGAGGGTAACCAATGCGCTTCCTGTCCTTCCGGGGCGTTCGACTCCGCTTACGGCAGGGGTCCGGCGAAAAATGAGCGAGTGCGGGCAAGTGACATAGACGTTACATCTTGACGTTTGCTTCCGTTTGTCATTCGAGTAGATGAAGCCGATGACATCCGCCCCTGTGCAGCCCGCCGATCTGCTCGATCTAAAACTGCTGCCTGCCTGGGTGAAAGAACCAGCCGGCACGGGTAATTATGAGCATTATGCAGGAGAGGATGAGCCACGGGACCTGCGCAAGCAGCGCGATCACAGGGGCAAACGCCCAACGTCCAAAGCTCAACGTCCAACGTCCAACCGAAGGGGAGTGGATCCGCGCGGATTTAAGAAGGTGGGACGCGACCGCCGGGCGTACCATCCGCAGGATCGAAAGGAATCTCCGCACCGCGAGGCCCGTTCCGAAATCGCTCGGCCGGCTTTACCGGAAGTCACAATCCGATTTCTCCCATACTCTGCGCCATTCGAAAATGTTGTTGCTCAGATCAGATCCGGCTCCGTCGCCTATTCGCTGTACGCCCTGGCGCGTTTGTTTCTTGAAAAGCCTGAACGCTACGAGGTTCGGCTCATAGGAAAAGCGGAATCGCGGCTTTATCGCCTTGGCGACGAGGGTGCCTTGTCCCTAAATCGAGAGTTCCTCGAGCGAAATGCGTTCCGCCTGGCTCAGTCCGAGTTTTACAGGATCGACATTACCGAGTCCGAGCCGCTCAAGGGCAATTTTTCAAATGTGGCACGATGCCGGTTGAGCGGGACTTTTCTTGGGCCGACGAACCATCACAATTATCAATCGCAACTGCGTAGCCTTTATGAGCAACGCTTTAGCCGCCGGATGAGCTTCGCCGATTACCAACGACAAATCGAGATTGTGAACGATGCGGAGCTGATTGATCGCTGGAAAGAGGACGCTCGGAAGGTCACTACGTACACAACTTCTCGCGAGCAGGTTCCTTCGACCTTCTCTTCCGCGGTCGATACAGAACGGCATTTCCGATCGCATTATTTGGAAGGGCTAATCAAGACTCCGGAGGAAGCGATCATCGGCGGAGTGACGAGCCGGCGTTTGTCGGACAGAATCCTCAATCGGGCGATCGAGGATGCGTGGGTGCAGGAAACGCGCTCGCCCTCAGGAATGATGCAGGAATTGGCTGGACGACTTCGTCAGAACGGGCTCAACGTTTTCCGGCATCGCCGCGGGATGTTGTTTGTCTCACCAATCCGGACACGCATCTTTGTTCACGAACACGCCGGCGTGTCACCGTCAGTGAATGCGATTCTCGAAGCTCTGGCGGGAACAGCAGTAATCAATCGTAAACAGCTTTTTGAAAAATTGATTGGCGACGTGACGGCTGAAGATGCCGAGCCACGCAAACTCGCGTTCGCGTCCGATCTGCGTTGGCTAATCAACGAAGGTTACGTGATCGAGTTCAATGATGGCTCGCTCGATCTTCCACGAGGAAAAACCAAGTCGCGGGAAAGTGTAGCGGCGGACGCTCCAGCCGCAGAACCAATAAAACACAGATCAGCGGAACCGGCGGAGCAGACGTTCGCGTTGGCGATTTGGCGCGGACCTTACTCGCCAACGATTCTCAGCGAGGGCGCGGAGTCGTCTCCTTCGTAGCGAAGGACTTCATTTTTTTCATTCAAGACAGCAATCCGCGGTGCATGCAATGCCGCTTCTTCGGGTGTGTAGCGCGCAAAACTCATGATAGTCAGGCGGTCGCCAACCTTGCCGAGATGCGCCGTGGCACCGTTTAGTTCGATGATGCCCCGGTGCGCTTCGCCGAAAATCGCATAAGTCTCGAATCGCTGGCCATTGTTCAAGTTGCTCACGAGGATTTTTTCATACGAAATCAGACCAACAAGTTCAGCCAGGTCGGCAGAAATCGTTAGGCTACCCTCATAATCCAGGCTTGCCCCGGTGACAGTGGCGCGGTGAATCTTCGATTTGAGGAGAGCGAGTTGCATGTTCTTCGTCATTCCGAGCCCATTCGACTTCGCTCAGGACAGGCTCCGTCGAGGGCCGAAGGCCCATGCTAATGGGCCGCTCGCTACGTTGATAGCTGTGACGGCTATCAACGTAGCAATCCCGTGGCGCTGCCAACTGGTACGTTTACGGGATGTCTCGACTGTGCTCGACATGACGAGCGCGTTAGATGGCGCCGGCTTTTCGAAGCACCTTGTAGGCGCCGTGTTTGTTGATTGTTTTCAGACCGCGCGCGGAAACGCGAATGCGAACAAACTTCTTTAGTTCGGGCACCCAAATACGTTGGTATCGCAGGTTCGGCGCGAAAATGCGCGGCACATTCTTCGTGACGTGTCGCCCCACACCGCCTTTCTTTTTAGCCAGGCCGCGCCGGTGGATGACGCTACCGCGCATGGCTTTCGATCCCGTGATGCTGCAAACTCTGGACATGATATAACCTCAGAAACAGGCGCGTAAGCTGCCGCGCATCGGTTCACCGGTCAAGTAGATGTTAAGGTAGCCGACGCAAAGACGGATGATTCGTCATTGCCGTTATTCATGGTTGAACGCGCAACTGGCAGAGGCGGTCAAATTTAGCTCGCACAAGGACCAGTCGACTTTGCAAGATCAATATTTCGCATAACCAGTGCACAAAAATAATCACAAACTGCGTATTGGGATTGTCGGAGCGGGCAATATCGTTCGCGCTCGTCATTTGCCTGCTTTAAAGAAACATCCGGACGTTGAGATCGTTGCCGTTTCTAATTCAACGTACGAAAGCTCGGAAAAATTTTGCCAGGAATACTGCCCATCAGCCACGCCGATGCGAAATTGGCCCGAACTGCTCGCCCTGCCGGACATCGACATTATCTGGATCGGTACTCCGCCGGTAATGCATTCGGCCGTGACTGTTTCGGCGCTTGAGGCCGGCAAACACGTCTTTTGTCAGGCGCGCATGTCGATGGACCTCGCAGAAGCCGACGAAATGCTTGCCGCATCAAAGCGTTATCCCGAACTGGTGACGATGCTTTGTCCGCCCCCGATGGGAATGCGGGCTGATTTGCTCGTGAAAAAACTTTTGGCCGAAGATTACATCGGGCGCCTGCACCACGTGCGATTGCAAAGTTTTACCGGTAATTATTTGGATCCGGGCGCTCCGTCGCATTGGCGGCAGCGGATTGAAATTAGCGGGCTCAACATTCTCACGCTTGGGATTTACATCGAAGTGTTGCAACGCTGGCTCGGAGACATCGATGGCGTCTTCGCGCGCGGCAAAATTATTCATCCAATTCGTCAAGGCTACGAAGTCATCATCCCCGATTTGCTCACTGTCCTTTGCGCTTTCGAAAACGGGGCCGAAGGCGTGCTCGAGTTCAGCGGAATCGATGCACTTGCACCCAGCGACCGGGTGGAAATTTACGGCAGCAGCGGCACGCTCACTTACGATTTCGGTTCTGATGTTGTGGAGGCGGGTAAGGTTGGCGATCGTGAGCTGCACGTTGTCGAGCTTCCTTCGGAATTGGAAACCGAATGGCGTGTGGAAGAAGATTTCCTAGCCGCGGTCAAATCGAAGGGCCGCGTGCGTCCCCATCCCAATTTCGAAGATGGCGTTCGCTACATGCGCGTCGTTCAAGCCGTAGCCGATTCTCGTGCCCGTAATGAGTGGGTAACGATTAAACGCTGAGCCCGGCACGCTTTATCCCGAGGGAGCCATCGCGTTCCCCACGAGAAATCGTCTCACCATAAGCGCCCAGACCAGCAGCGTGATCAGTTGGTACCACGCGAAAAAGCGGTCGTAACCTCGTTTGTGGGCAATTAGTCCAGCGCCAGCCAGAACCGCATACTGACCAATGAAAGGAAGGTACCAAATCGGATGAAAGATATCGCCGTGAATTGCGGTTTGCGTAATGTCGAGCAAGCACATCGCGATGAATGTGGAGTAATAACCTGCCCGGTTCCGTTCGAAGCGACCCTGGTGTTCTTCTGCTTCCGATAGATCGGGCGGGTAAAGGAAAACGGTCAGCATGTAGAGCGTGATGGTCCAGACGATCAGCACGAGAAACTTGTCAAAGCTCCAGTTGACCTCGGTATTCCACTTGAACGTGACCCACCATTGCAAAGCCAGCAGCAACAACGTCGCGAGGGTCAGGACAATATGAACTTCGTCGAGTGGATTTTCGTTCCGGCGATAAAACGCTCTGCCTGCACCCGCGAGCAGATTAGTCACGCCTAAACCGATGATGATCGACATCAGCGCCGCGATGAACTCGAAACTGCTCATGAGATTCTGCGCATTTTGCATGGTGGGCCGAGCTTATTCGGGATCGACTTAGAAAATCGAGCGACAAATGCAGCGTGCGAGATGCGCGTTCTATCCCAATAATTACAGTCCGCGAGGTGAACTCGGTTGCGTTAACAACCAGCCCAGCCCGTTATTCAAGTCTGCCAGCGCGGTGCCTTCAATTGGATCGTTGTGGTGAGCGCTTGGCAATGAGATGACGCGCTTTTCTCCCGCGTAAGCGTTAACAACAAGCTTGTGGTAACCAGGGGGAACCACTTCATCTTTCTCTGCCAGCAAGAAAATTGCGGCCGATCGAGCCGCTTTCGCATTTGCAATGCTGTCGAGATCTTTCGGAATCTGTAATGCGATGGGACCGGCCAACAGCCACAAATTCCACCAGCCAAAGCGACGCAGGATCATTTCACGCAACGGTGGAGGATTTTGTAAAATAAGGCCTGCTACGGGACGCTGTGCAGCCACATATAATGCTGCGGTAGCACCAATGCTTGTCCCAAAAGGGACGATCGGCTGATCGCCCGCGTGGCGTTTTAGTTCATCAAACGCCGTCAGCGCTGCGGGCCCGATCTTGGAAAGCCGCGCTGGCCCGGTGCTACCGCCGAATCCGGGATAATTTACTCCCCAGATTTCGACTGCACGATCGTTCCACATCTCGGCCTCAGCGGCAGGCCAACGCTCAGCACGGTCTGCGTTACCGTAAAAGCGCAAAACGTATATGTCCGCATTACCTTTGGATCGCGCGAGGCGAGATTGCGCGATCCATATCTCCAATTGTCCGTTTTCGAACGGAATGGTCTTGCGAACAGCGCCGCCCGCGTTGATCGGCGTTCTTGTTGGAAACAAGATCAGGTGGTCCGGCAAGTGACTGAAAAACATCGCGAGTAGATATACGATCCCGATTGCCAGCAAACGCCACGGCGGTGGGAGTATTTTTAGCCTCACCTCTGTTTAGCCCATGAAACAAGCGAATGAGGCAAAAACTCCAGGCTAGGGTTACCCTCGCGCAGAACCGGGCGGCCCCGCTTCCATGCTCAAAAGTGATGTCAGCCTCAAGGCAGCTAGGTCATTCAGGAGTGACCAGCGCATTCCAAAGCAGCCTTACCGTGACACAACTCGTACCGGTTCGCGTGTCAATTCGCGCTTACCAAGGATGCTTAACTCTTCTTCAAGTCAGCCAGATCCTTGAGCACTTGCTCGCTGTGCTCGGCGGGCTTCACGCCAGTGTACACTTTGGCGATTTCGCCTTTGGGATTAATGATGAAGGTGTTGCGCGCGGCCAGTTTGCTTCCTTTGTAGTCCATTACCGAACCGTATTCTGTCGAGACCTTCGCGTCAGGATCAGCGAGCAATTTGAAGTTAAGTCCCTCCTTCGTGCAAAAATCCTTGTGCGATTGAGCGGTATCCACGCTGACGCCGAGAATGACCACTCCTGACTCTTCGTACTTTGCAAGGTCGCGCTGGAAATTGCGCGCCTCCACGGTGCAGCCGCTTGTGAAATCCTTCGGGTAAAAATAGAGCACGACCCATTTGCCGCGATAATCCTTCAGACTCACTTGTGATCCGTCGCCTGTCGTGAGACCGAAATCCGGCGCGGGCTTTCCGACCTGCGGTTGCTGTTGAGTTTCGGCCGCTGCCATCGAGCCCAACGTGCCAAGCCCGATGGCTACTGACAAGATCTTGTTTCTCACATTCATGTCGCAGTTTTGAGGTGCATGGGCAGATAGTCAAGAAGCGGAGATTTTCGGCAGCTCAAAGTGTTGGAGGACGTTCCCTGAATTGAAAGCTTGCGCTCAATGGCAGGTTGGAGTCAATAAAAGGCTCATTCATGGCGAGACCGATGGTTGCCGAAAATATTCCGATTAAGCCTGCGCGGCTGATTCTTGGTTTTATCGCCTGCCTCGGACTTATCTTCACGCTCTTTACTCTGTTGTTCGGTTTCACTTCTGTCCCGGCAAACTCCGTTGGGGTGAAAACACGCTTTGGCGCCTACCACGATATCGTCAATCCTGGGCTCGCTTATGCAATTCCCTATATCGACGAGATACACATCGTGCCGACGCAGCGTTTGTTGAAACTGGAGTTCGGTTTCACTACATCCAATTCGACGAATATTTATCAAGGCGACATGGAACCGGAGGAAACCGAAACCATGATCACAGGCGATCTCAATACCGCTCTTGTGCCGTGGGTTGTACAGTATCGAGTTACTGATCCGAAAACGTACCTTTTTGGAGCACGCGAACCAGAGAAAACATTGCGCGATCTTTCAGAGAGCGTGATGCGCGAGGTGATAGGCGATCGCACCGTTGACGAAGTGCTCACGGTTGGGCGACACGACATTGAATCATCGACTTTGAAACGTCTGGCCGACCTTTGCTCTCAATACGGTTTGGGAATTCAGATTCAACAGGTGCAACTGGCAACCGTGCGTCCTCCACCCGCCGTGCAGGCTGCCTTTAATGAGGTCAACCAGGCGCAACAGGAAAAGCAAACCGCCATCAATCAAGCATGGGCCGTGTATAACGATGCTGTGCCAAACGCGCGCGGACAGGCGAAGGAACGCGAGAAACAGGCCGAAGCATAC
>Ga0193715_1000076_pt1 | contig 25717 bp, 29 predicted proteins | sample U2m2metaG_FD_143040 | JGI IMG/M metagenome (GOLD analysis project Ga0193715, IMG submission 143040) | Soil microbial communities from a riparian zone of the East river system, Colorado, United States - U2m2 | ecosystem: Environmental > Terrestrial > Soil > Riparian zone | place: USA: East River... | reverse complement strand
ACTCCAAGTAAGCTTGTTAGTACTAAACTACGATTCATTATCGCATTGTATAGTATTCCACTATAAATATTATTCTAAGATAAGAATAAAATATTTTAATTTAGCTTATAGTTTTGCTGAAATTATAATTTTAACGTAAAAATACACATATTTTTTAATGAGATTAGTTTAGGAATTAATTATTTAAAGAATTACCAAACTAAAGCTATATTCTAAGCTAGTGAAAAAAATTAATCATCTTTAAGTAATCGCTTCATTTCTTGATATTCTTCTTTACTTATTTCCCCTTTCGCAAATCTAATTTTAAGAATGTGCAATGGGTCATCTGTCCCAATAATTATTGATTTATTTAATAGATTGGAGGGTATTGACGAACCACTTCGACTCTTTGCAACATTAACTAATTCACCGCCCTCAGCAAGACCAGAAATATTGCTTTGCATCTGAGGTTTTTGTACAAGATAGCATTCCTTACATAACATGAGGTTGGGATTCCAACTAATTCTTGCGGAGTATTTTCTAATACCAAGCTTCTTTTGGCAAATGCAACAATAGTTCTTTTCATGACTGGACAATAGAGCATAGCATGATTCACACAATTCACTATGTGTGGCCCAACCAATGGAGGGGATGTTCCGGGATATTCCTAGTTTGAATTTTTTCTTACATATCGCACAATTATCCAGATCTTCGAATTTTATGTCTACATCTTGCCCAACAATAGGTAAAAGTAAACTAAAGAGGCTACCGGCAAATTTCCTATCCAGGCCACGTTTTGAATAATCATATATTTCAACTCCGGTTGGTTTTTCCTTTAGTACAATCTGAAAATTTATTCCAGCTTGGTTTTGCGTTCCAAACACGGATTTTCCCACAATATTATGTCTTTGCTTATCAGCGTACTTTATTTCTGCATTCTTTTTGCAACACTCGAGTACAGTATTAAAAATATCATCATTCAGATCGGAAAACGATACTGACGCCTTTATTGTCACACAATAAGGTATTCAGGATGGATAGAAAAATTTTTCTAACGACGCTCTCAATTTGTAGAATAATCGGGGAAATCGCCATCAACTGATTAAAACAGGAAACTCAAATTTCAATGGAGATGGGAGGAAAAGGTTATCGAAATCAACACCTGTTACTTCAAGAAATACCGTATAATTCCCGGGAAAAAAAATATTACCGATAACCTTGATTGGACTACTAAAGTCAGCTACATAACTTGCCGATAGTGTGTCGAAATTTGCATTTACCCTATATGGGTCAATTGTGGATGAAACAATTCCATAATCATATGCCCATCATGACTATGAACTGTTTCTGTGAATAGTCTTTGATTAGCGTTAGATATGGTTACAAGATATGTTGTGTGTTGAATGTTGTTTCCTGTTTTGTTATCTAACAAAGTAAAATCGAGATTAACATTCTTATTTGTTGGTATTTGGGTTGCTTCGAATGCTAACATTGCATTTCGATCGCCAAGACTAACCATGGGCATATTGTGGCCGTCTCCGAGTTCGGCGCCAAATGTTTGATTGCTTGAATAATTGACAGACGATATGCAAATAATTGCTGCTAATAAACCCAAAACTATAACTGAAATGAATTCTTGAGTTGAACCCATATCCTGATTCATGATAGGAATTGCATTTAAATTATTACCTAAAAGGACGGTTAAATGTTCTCGTTAAATAATATAAATTACCATTTATTTGCTAGAATGACATGGAAAAGATTATCAAAATAATTGTCTGTTTTTTATTTGCAACTGGCACCATTTTAATTCCGAATTTGCTACAAGCAAACGCTGATGGTATATTCGAAGAAAATTTACCCCCCGCTACGGTGGGCGATAGAGTAGCAAGTCTCTATACAAAAATCAGCCCGCCAATATTGACATCTGATACCATGCAAAATGCATTTTTCCAATTAAAATTATTTGATTCAAAGACTGGAAATAACATTACAAATGTCAATTATTTCTTAACCGTTTACAAAGGTGACAAACTCCTACTCCGAGAATTATTTTATTCCAAAGATGGTCCGCTAACCTTAAAATTTGAACCAGGCAAAGGCCCAGTTAAAGTCTATGGTAGTACAGAAACCTTTTTGGGGGGATGGTCAAGTGACACTGGACCAATTACAGTTACCGGACCTATCCTCTCACAAGGAGGTCTTTATCATTTTGCCATAGAAATATTTGGAATCGACAATGTTAGAAACATCTTTAAACCTGAAACTGCACCCAGGTTTGATTCTTACCTCAGTATTGGTGACGTCTCTACAGCGAACTTGACCTTTGGAAATAAAAACTATAACAGCACACTAATCTCATATTATGATAAAATCCAAAATTTCACTTTTGAACCTAAAAATCTGGAGGCAAAATGGTCTATGCCATTCGATTGGAATGTGTCAAGAATAAAATCACAGAATATTTTTGTTCATGAAGAAATCAAGTTTCCAAAATCATTCAGCGAGTTTTCAAATTCTTCCATATTTAATGGGACTGTAAATGGACAACCATTGGTAGGTAGATCGCTTGCTATAGATCCTTTTACTTCAGAAAAAGCACTAATAATTCATTTTCTACTGAACAAAAATGATATCATCAAAATGGCTGAAAATAAAAATGCGCTAGCAGTTAGCAATGATTCTATGAAATTTACAATTCGTCCGTTGAAAAATCAAACTCAGGAAACATCTTTTGAGGTGGTAACAGACGCAGGAGCAATACATGCATTATTAGGGTGGAATCCAAACCCCCCAGTGCTTGGAAAAAATAATCTGAACGTTAATTTCAGTGACGCATTAAATGGTAATCGATTGAACGCCGATGTAAACTACGATTTGAATATTCGTACGAAGGATGGACAAGAAATTGTGAAAAGTAATAATATTACAGCCATAAATGGGATTTCAAACCAGACATTATCATTCCCTTCCAAAGGATTGTTTAATCTAGAAGTTAAGGTAAATTCGTTAAAATTTGCTAACCAAACTAACCTTGACACAACTCGAAACGGTATTGCAAGGGGATTTGTTGCAATACCATGATTATTTTTTTTGAATTCGCAGGGACTGCATATGGGTCCGATACAAAATATTTAGAGTCAATTCCAAAAAAATGGAATAGTTTGTCGCTGCTTGATACTAATCCCACACAAATCTAATAGTTGAAAAATATCACGATGTCACTTGATTTAATTTGATTTAATTTAGTATAGTTTTATTTAATTTAGTCTAGTTTAATTCAATCAGTGATCTTGATTTTTCATACCCTTATTTCTTTCAATATGATCCAATACATCCTCATATTGCGCATCAAATGGTTTGGTGGAAATCGACAGACGTTCAATCTTTGCAAAATACTTTACTATACTCTTTGCTGCAAGAGGTTGTGGCAAGGTTTTGTCTGAAATCTCACCGTAAAATCCAATGGCGTCTATATTTCTGTCCGAAGCTAATCCCAAGATAAGACCATTGAACCAAGTTATTGTGGTAAACTCGGAACCTAGAGTGTCGACGTTAGAACTTTGAAGAATTTTCATCAATTCAGAGTTGTTTGTGACACCTACAACTCTGGGTTCTCCTGTAATCATCTCATTTAATGAGCCACCTGCAGTATAGAGTCTTTTTACAGGGCCTATTGAGGTACAAAAATCAAGAAATGTATTACACAAGTCGAGAAGTTCTCTATGGTCTTCCGGCTGTGCCTCACCGGTGAGAATCAATAGCTTTTCTCTTTTTGCAAAATAAATTTTGTAAGTGTCCTTTGCCGATGCTACAATACCATCCTTGACATTAACCCACGGTTTAGGGTTTGAAATAATATTTGCAATATGCTCAGTTTCTAGGTTACTTGCCAAAAATGAAGATACCAATCCACCTACTCTACCCATATCAGGGAGAGAAGCAAATATCGTAAAGGAATCTACTTTCTTTTTTACCAGAATATCCAGAATTACCATTTTGCATTTATTCTCCATATGCCTACCCCGGCAAGGAATTCGGTTAATATTTTCAAAATAAAGAGTTTAGAGTTTGTCTTCTTCTTCTACTAAATTATCTACGGGTTCTCCCTCAGGCAATGGTGCATTCTTATCGACTTTAAATTTGAAAAGCTCGTCCCAGTCCATTCCCAAAATAACGTTTCTTCCTACCGCAATGATTTTTGATTTAGGAACATCGAACCTATAATCACGTTCGCCAAATATAATGATCGTGTCATCAGTTTCCTTCATCACATGTCCAACATGATCTTCATTTGCTATCCGCACTCCTTTATTGAAGAGCGTCTTGGCATATTCTTTCATATATGTTTTCAAATCAGTAGTTCCATCAGAACCCCAAGGATCTACGAATTTACTTGTAGGCAGTGGTGCATCTCTGTCGACTGAGTATTTTTTGGCAATTTCATCAAAATTTAATCCTACCAACACATTTTTGCTTACGGTCTGAATTTCCGACAGTGGTATGTCGTATCTTTCCTTCCCATCTCCAAACACAACGATTTTGTCAGCAGTTTCTCTTACAACGTAGCCAACATGAGGTGCATCTAGTGCAATTACTGCCCTATTGAAATATTTTCCCGATGTCATATATTATTTTCAATATCTACTATGCTGTATATTAATAAATAGTTACAAAGACGTATTCAGGCTGTTGCGGCCTGTCAAGATGTGAATAGCGTAATTTGAATTTCTGTACCTTCTTTATTAGACTCTCTTAGATAATAATTTGTTTTAGCAATTAAGGCTGTTCCAAATTAAATTCAGCGCAAATGCTAATATATCCAATTGTACTCATTATATATAACAAGAAAACAATTGAGCGTTCCTTTAACGTCTCTAAAAAAGAATAAACAAAGCGTCTCCGCCCTTGATGAAGTGACGTTGGAAAAATTAAGGAAATACTATAGATTTGAAAAAAAAGAAGAATTACTCGAATTTTTGAAGATACAGTGTATGCACGATTAGTAATCATTAATTTTTTCTCAAAGCTCAATTTTTCATTATAATTTTTTGAAATACTTAAGTGCGATTAGATATTTTAATATGGTATGGAGAAAGCAAAAGTAAAAAGATATCCACATTATGATGATGAAACTTTAGAAAAGATGAAAAGATACTACAAGATTGATAATCAGGACGAACTTTTGCGATTCATTAAGACTCATGGACTAAAGAATTATGATTTTGAATTAGAAAACTCATGAGGGATGTTTAGTAATGGAATTGGAATTTTGTTAATAGGGTAGAGTTATTTGTATTTCTTAGACCTCATATCACAAATAAACACATCACAAATAAACACAGGCTTTTTGATCCAAGATTTCGCAGTGGTAATGATTGTAGCTGCTGTTATGGTATTTGTTACGCACAAACTAAAACAGCCGATGGTAATTGGATATTTATTAGCAGGTATGGTAATTGGACCATTTACTCCTCCATTTAGTCTGATACACGAAGTGGGCACAATCAATACGCTTGCTGAGCTTGGAATAATCATACTTTTGTTTGTAATAGGAACGGAATTTCCCATTACAAAGCTAAAATCTGTTGGAAGAGTTTCAATGATTGTGGGTATTGCAGAATCACTGGGAACTTTGTTAATTACATTCTTCGTATCACAAACACTTGGATTTTCGCAATTTGATTCAATGTTTCTGGCACTGGCTATGTCTGTTACTAGTACTGTGGTTACAGTAAAGATATTAGAAGAATTGAACATGATAAATGAAAAATCAAGTGTATTGATTATGGGTATACTGATAGTTGAAGATGTTATAGTCATTACCACTTTAGGTATTCTACAATCTCTGGCTTTGACAGCTGCAGTATCATTTGTCCACGTAATAATTTCAGTAGCAATAGTAGTGGGGTTCATTGCGGGTATACTTATCTTAGGTTCGAGATATCTACCTCCATTGATAGACAAGCTGGCTAGAAAAACTGATTATTCTGTATTGATTATTGTTATACTTGGTTTGGCATTTGGTTTATCTTTTGGTGCCATTGAGCTTGGATTATCACCAGTTATAGGCGCATTTTTAGCCGGGGTGCTTGTAGCCGAATCAAATAGCGCCGGAATAGCACGGGTCATAACTATTCCTCTTCGAGACGTGTTTGCAGCGTTATTCTTCGTATCAGTAGGTGCCCTTGTGGATGTGTCTAAAATTCCTCTTTTTATCATTCCAGCTTTAATCCTTATTGTCACGTCATTTATGGCAAAAATGTTGATTATTATCCCTGTCTTAATCAAAGCAGGATACGACACTACTACTGCTGTTAGAACAGGTCTTGGGTTGTCATCGGCGAGGGGCGAAATGTCATTGATAGTTGGAAAAGGTGGTCAGGATGTAGGTGCTGTCTCGTCATATGTTCTTCCTATCTTGGGAGTTGTAACAATTGTTACCACTTTTGTTACCCCTTACATATTGAAAATGGGAGCTAAACTGAACATATCATCGAGTTCGAACCCTGACAAGAATTAATCGGAATTGAAATCTTGATTCATCAATGCATTGAATCTATCTTGAATTCATAAAGCGTTTCAGAGTAGTGTAACGAATGATTTAGGAATGATTTAGGATACCGGCAACTCTTACGGTGTGTTCATTTGGTGGAATAAATATGTTAGTTGTGATAGTTTTGCCATTTTTAGTAATCTGCTCGTTCTGTACTCCCAAATTGTCCAAAAATATAGTTACATTATGATTGTTATCTAACTGTGGTATCTTCAAGGTTATGATACCTCCCAGAGGATTGTAGTGATCAGCGATAAAAGAAATGCTATCCGTTGACTCATTATACCCGAAATCGCTTATTTTTGCCACACTCTCCAAGCCATATGGCAAAAACTTTCCGTTACCCAAATCAAGAGTGTTAATAGGAGAGTTTGGATTAAATCCTGCACAACTGAAATAATTTGCATTACTCGCTATAGCATAATCCGGCCTTGCTGAAAAATGCTTTATCTCTCCTGGATTTAGTGTTGAGATAGTATTGGATTTAATGGAATCAATTTGGCTTCCATTCTTGTCATGAACGGATGCAAAAACGCTAATGTTCTTTACTACTACATTGCCTACGTTCTTCAGTGTTCCTACAAGTTCCTTGTTTTGGCCTACTGGGAAATTGGAATAGTTTTGCACGATGACATTGTAATAAGGCTCATTTCCATTATTCATTTCAAGTAAATATGGCCTACCTAGTACATCATAGTCGTCACTAATCTTGAATTTAAATGGAGATTCCTTTCCTGGAAAAATAATTTTACTAAACGTAGTATCTCGTAATATGGTTTTTGAACCATCAATTTTATTATGGACATCTAATCCTACCGTGACCTGTTCTGAAGTTGTGCCAAGATTAGTCACAACTCCTATGACATTTAATTTGCCATTAGAATCAACAAAGGAGGTTCCGGAAGAGATTTCGATATCCTCTCCATAAACAAAACTATGGTTAAACTGGCAAATATACGCAGTAAACAAAAAAGAAACCAGACTTATTAGGATTAAAATCACAATAGTAAATACTCGAAGGGAAAATAAATATCATTACGAAATGAAACGCATAACATCTTTAAGAAATCAAAATATATTAGATTTTCTGACTAGATATTTTGTCATACGGTTTCATTACTTCTGGGAGTTTTTCTATCAGATCCGTGGCTACTAAATGAAGACCAACCTGTTCAGTTGCTGCAGTGGCAGCCAACCCATTAAAATAAACTGCAAGAGCAGACGCATCAAAAGGTGAGTTCATCTTTGAATAAAGCGCGGCTACGAGACCCGCAAGTACATCCCCGGTTCCTCCAACAGTCATGGCAGGAGTACTCCTCATTATTGATGCAACTTTTCCTGTCGGGTCAGCGATAATATTTAACCAGCCCTTCAGTATTACAGTGATCTTATACTTTGTAGCCATTCTTGAAACGGTAGATATAGTTTGTTCTACATTGATTCCCACATCTTCATCAAAAATTCTTTTGAATTCGCCTGCATGTGGTGTTACTATAGTATCAGTTTCTGTAATTTCTTTTACAACTTGAGGAATTAGCGATGAAGCATCAAGTACTAGTTTTATTCCCTTTTCCTTAAGTTTCTTGATAAGTGAGTTTAACGCTTCAGCCTTTGATATTGTCATCCCCATTCCTATAGTCGCAGTATTAGGTATCTTTGGTAGACCCATAACCAAACGATTTGCAGATCCAACTGTAAGAGAGTTATCTACCATTGGCAATGCAATGAGATTTGGCGAATGGGATCTTATTGCATTAACAATATTTTTAGGAACCGCAGTATAAACCAAGTCAGCGCCAGCACGCAATGCAGTTAATGATGCCAACAACGGAGCACCATGATACAAACTACTACCGCCGACGACCAGCACTATCCCATTGTCCCCTTTCCTACAATTTTCATATCGAGGCGTTACCCGGTTAACAACATAGTCCCGTGTCACAGGAATTAATTCAGTCAATGTTTACTTTGGTATGTTACGCCTTTGCCAAAAACCTTCCTAAATGCATGAGAACTTGACTGATGAATGAAATTCATTAATATCCTTCTGGTTTGCCATGCTATAGGTTTACAGAAAAGTCACTAGATTGCCAAATTGAATTGATTAAATTATTCGATGTCAGGAATTTCAAATGTTTTTGAATGCCTAACTTAATCAGCATTCAGCAGTTTTGCAACTAGATTTGATGAGTAGATTATTCTATAAACTGAAACCGTCGCTTGCTTTTCTTTTTAAGAGATCCAACAATAGGTATGCTCTTTCCACATTGTTTGCAACAATTTTTGTCATCCAAGTTCCAGCCCTCAATATTGAATCCATATCTTTGAATTACTAAATTATTACATTCAGGACAGTAAGTGCTTTCAAACCTATGTCCTGGGACATTGCCAATGTACGCATAGTTCAATCCAACTTGTTTAGCTATCTCATAATGTTTTTCCAGAGTCAAAACAGGAGTTGATTCAAACTCCATCATCTTGTAGTCTGGGTGAAATCGCAAGAAATGGATCGGAGTGTCAGGTCCAAGCTCATCATAAACAAACTTGCAAAGCTGTAGTGCAGAATCCAATTTGTCACCAACCTGAGGAACGATAAGATCGGTTATCTCTATATGAATATCAGTTTTTGACTTTATTTCCTTTAGAGTTGAAAATATCGGGTCTGAATTAGGAATTCCTATGTAGCGTCTTACAAATTCTTGATTTCCACTACCCTTAAAATCAACAGTTATGCAATCCAAAAATTTTGACATCATATTAACTGATTCAGGAGTATCATATCCATTAGACACAAAAACGTTAAAAATTCCTTTCTTATGTGCTTCAATACCACAGTCTTTTGCAAATTCCATAAAAATTGATGGCTCATTATAAGTATAGGCGATACCCTGCGCACCGTAAAGTTGTGCCTTTTCCACAACCTCTGACGGAGTCATTTCGGTTCCTTCTATTTTTCTTCTCTGAGAGATGTCAAAGTTTTGACAGTATTTACAAAGCCAATTGCATCCTGTCGTAGCAATTGAATATATTGATGAGCCGGGGTTGTAATGAATAACAGGTTTCTTCTCAATCGGATCTACATGTCCTGCAATTACCCTTCCGTAGACATATAGCCACAATTTCTTGTGATTAACTCCTCTAATTCCACAAAGGCCTATTTTTCCTTCGGGAATTTCACATTTTCTGGCGCAGGCAGTGCATCGAATTCTGCCATTTTGTAGCTCTGTGAACAACTCAGCTTCTTTACCAATTATTTCTACAGACGCCATAATAATCATATAAGGCAAAGAACTTTATAAATCAGACTAGAGCAGGTAGACGAGATTCTAATAATAGCATCCACTACATAGCAAAATGTATGTCATGACAATATCCAGTTTTTTGCTCGGAGACAAATTCCCTGGAAATGTTTCTTTTAGGATGAACATTATAGAGTCCATACCAAAAACTATAAGATAGCGAGCATAAGTTTTATATGAAGAAAATAACCCAATTTTCTATCGCTCCGATGGTGTAGGCCGGTTAAGCATTTCGCCCTCTCGAGGCGGAGATCCCGGGTTCAAATCCCGGTCGGAGCATTGAAACTACAAGATTCTGTAGTCCGGTAAAATCTCTTCATCTACACTTGATTTCACTCAAGAGTTATAGGGGGACTACCAATGTCATCATTATCTTGTAGCACTTGAAATGACAGGTGTGCAAAGATATTATTCTTGCTTCTAATCTAATTCTGTTTTTTAAAGAACAAATGACTTGGCACTATTGTTTTTTTTCCGGATTATTACGGAATGCCCTTCTTTGACATGGTAATAGTAATGAAGTTTAGACAATTCATCAATACTGGCATCGGAGAAGTAATCTTCATTGTATCTAGCCAAAATTATTTTGCAGTCTTGACAGTAGATCTCTTTAAATGACACTCCTTACATTTAGCATTTTCAGACCCTTTTTATTTAACTATTTTCTTTCCTTTAGCGTCAGAGTTGTCTCTTGTTTTTTATTTTCATTAAACCTCATGTTACTGAGTTTATAATAAATTACTTCACCGCGTCTTTCAACTACTGCAGCTATTGCACTTTTTCCCATTGTTTCTATTTCACGTACATCTTTTGAGAGCTCACCGACATTGACATTAATGCCTTCATTAACGCAAAAGACGACAAATTTTGCTTGTTTCTTTTCATATCCACCTCTTTCGTATACTCTGAAATCTGCACCAAATCCAAACCCTTCCTTTGCGACGTATCCCCTGCTCCTTAAGTCTCTATATACTAAAAATTTTGTAACTATATCCTTGTCATATCTTAATACGTGTTTGAGAAGATCGCTAAAGCTGACAACACTCCCATTTGTTATGATTAACTTGTTAAGGTAGAGAAGATAGAGAGCTTCGTAAGTTTCTAACAAATAATTATTGTCGTCTTTGTCTCCAAATCCTTTATTGCGAAGCTGATCTTGAGATCTTGAATCTTCAATCTTTATCAAGCATTTTCTTATTAAGACCCCCTCGATTACATTTTGGAATTCACCGTTTTGATCTGCTTCTGAAGACATAACGATTAAATCACTCTGAAAGAGGCATTTAAGTATTAAAACAGGTTATGAATTGTGAAAGGAGTTAACTATAGAGAAACTAAAGGAATGCCCTATGTAAGGAGAGAATACATTTCTGGAAAACCTCAGCTTAAAATTGCAAGGTTTTCGTCAGGGCAATCTAAAGCAGATTATGATTATAAGCTTGAATTAATTGTTAGTGAGAAAATGCAAATTAGACACAATGCTCTTGAATCAGCAAGGCTCGCTGCGAATAAGAGAATGGCCCAAGCAGGAGATATGACCTTTTTTTCTAGGCTTACTGTTTATCCTCACCTGGTTCTGCGTGAAAATAAAATGATTGCTACTGCTGGTGCAGACAGATTGCAGGAGGGAATGAGGAGAGCATTTGGCAAGGCAACTGGTCTTGCTGCCAGGGTAAAGCCAAATCAGTCGATATTTGAAGCGTATGTTTCAAAGGCAAACCTCCAGCTGGCAAAGGATGGTTTCAAAGTTGCATCAAGCAAATTAGGCTGTCCGATAAGTGTCAAGATAACTTCATTAAAAAGCCAGAGCGTACAGGACAATTAATATCGGATATAAAGCCCCTGACGCATATCAAGATTTATTTTTATTGTGCAGTACTCTTTACGTGATTTTCAATAAATTATAATCAGTCCATATTTCGCAATTCAAAGTCGACATGGCTTGCAATGTAAATGAATTACTATGATTTGGTAAAATATCGATTAGCTAAATAAAAATCATTTCATATTTAAGGAACGAGGATCAAGAAATTACCATTTTAACTTCCTAAAGCATGGTACGGCCGTACTACTGACATAGAAATCAGACACTACAATCTAAAAGATGGCGATGAATTATAGTTCGTAGCCCTTGATTGAATAAGCAAGGTCTTTTTTTGAATTAGCTCTTTCTGGCTGGAAAATATTTAATGGAAAGGCAATTATATGCTATAGGACAATAAGTAATATGGCAAGTATGAAAAAAGACTTTATTGTAGCACGTATAGAGGCTGCACAGGATGGAGGTCCTTATGTCTACGTTGGTTTCAGTGACCCTAATGATTACAAAAACGATAAACCAATGAACCCATTCGGTTCAAATGTTATGGCATTTTCATCGCCGGAAGACATGATGAAAAATCTTCCAAAAGCTATGGGAAATATCTCTAGAATGATGTCCGGTGGAGGTGTTAGTGATTCTCCAACATTCAAAATCAGTGTAAGGGAGTACGAAGATATTGGAATTAGAGTGGGCGATAGAGTTACAATAGAAATTCGAAAGTCAGATACCAATCTATACACGTAGCCATACTTCTGGAAAAGTTGCAACTCTGCCAACTGTCCTAAAAGTAGGAGAAAAGTTTATCCCACTAGTACATGAAAGCCATACTTGGAAATAGATGCTCAGATCTATATCAGACCTTGATGATATTCAATATTATGGAAAGAAAGTCTTAGTAAGAGTAGACTTCAATATAGCAATTAACAACGGTGCTGTTACTGAGGATTACCGAATTAGGAGTGCAATTCCCACTATCGAATATCTCGTTAAAAGAGGAGCAAAGGTCATTTTGGCTTCTCATCTTGGCAGACCTAAATTCCGTGATCACAACAATACACTTGCTCCAGTAGCTGTAAGATTGAAAGAAATTCTTAACAGGAATGTTGACTTTATTGACGACTGCATTGGTCCCGAGGTGCAGGCCAAGATCGACAAGCTAAATTATGGCAGTATTTTACTTTTAGAAAATTTGAGATACTATCCGGAGGAGCAGAATAATGATCCTGAATTTTCCAAGTCCATATCATCATTAGCCGATGTTTATGTTAATGATGCATTCAGTACATCTCACAGAAAACATGCTTCAACTTATGGGGCTGTAAGAAATTTTGAAGTCCGATTGTCAGGATTTAGTTTAAAGAAAGAAATAGAATATCTTTCAATGATAAGATATAATCCAAAAAAGCCTTTTACTCTTGTAATCGGAGGTTCCAAAATTAAGGATAAAATCGGAGCTTTGGAAAATTTACTGCCAAAGGCAGATAAATTACTGATTGGTGGTGCAGCAGCTTACACATTTCTTAAGGCAAAAGGATTCAAAATTGGTAATTCGCTATTTGATGAGGAACACTATGATTGGGTGAAAAAAGCCCTTTCGTTATATGGTGAAAAAATACTCCTTCCAGTTGATCACATAGTCTCTTCTGAGGAGAACTCTTTTTCAACCATTACCGGTGATATACCAGACGGAATGAGTGGATTTGATATAGGTAATGAAACTGCTATGACGTATTCTTCTGAGATCGGTGGGAACGGATTTGGTACCATTTTTTGGAATGGACCTATGGGAATGTTCGAAGTCAGTCAATTCTCTGCAGGGACTATGAGTGTAGCAAAGAGTATGGCTCTTGCTTTTTGGAGGGGTGCAATGACACTTGTGGGTGGTGGTGATTCCATTGCTGCTCTCAAAAAATCGGGCGTCTCAGAAAACGAGGTATCTCATTTATCGACCGGAGGTGGGGCAACTCTCAGATTTCTGGCGGGAGATAAAATGCCCGGGATAGAAGCTCTCGAACGGGCGAATTAGTTTACGAGATATGTACTTTAATTGAATTGAGATAGGACATTTCATTATTTTCCGCTCCCATCATCAAGGTATACTCACGGTTTTCTAGATCTGCTGAAGGAGTAAGCAAGAAAGTAACATTCTTTTTTTCACCTGGGTTCATAGAGAATGAATCTTGGCTGAACGAAAAAGAGGAGTTTCCAAAATTACCTGTATTCGTAAACGTGGATGAAGCAATCATTTTAAGATCTACTTGCTGGTTAGCCGATACGACTAGGGGTATTTCAATAGTTTCTCCACGCTTGATATTGAATTCCTTGGAGCTACTATTCACAACAAATGATAGCGGTTTTGAACCATTCAACATGCCTATTTTGTTTTCTGTCCATTCTGAAAACCACAGTTGGTTATTTTTTCCTATCGAAAACTGAAGAGTGTTAGATATCCCACAAGAACTTTCATTTGGGGTACAGGGCGCCCACAAGCTATTCTGTGTCGGTATCCAATATTCAACTAACGATCCATCTGTGGGGGTGAATTTTGCGATTTTGTTACCAATATGTTCGTTGAACCAAAGATTCCCCTTTACATCCATCCTGATCCAGTAAGGCAGAGTATAGCTGAAATCCTTTGGAATATTTGCCGAGATCCGCGAAAGTGGCGAAGTACTAAATTCCGAAATTTTGCCATTGGTAGAATTAACCATAAAGAAAATACTGGTTCCATGGTCAGTTATCCAGGGGTTGCCCTTTTTATCAATAGCAATTCCCACTGGGGAGTTAAGATGGTCAGGTAATTCATAGGGGGTAAATGTCTTCGTAGCAAGATCAAACTTGAACAATTGACCTTTAACTCCGAACGCGAGTACCGATAACCAAATTACATTTCGGTCCCTGTCAATGTCAATTGAACCAGTACTTACCAAGTCTGGATCTATTCCATTGAATGATGATAGTGGAATAGAAATATTTGAAATACCTTGCGGCGACATATTTTTCAAATCTGAGACGTTTGCCAACCAAAGGGATTTTGATCGAATACCTACGAAATAGATCTCATCATCACCGTTGAATGCTATTGAAACGGGATAGATAGTACCAAATTCCGAAGGTCGTTCGGGTACAGGAAAGAAACTAAAATTCTTATTTTCTTGTTCATATTTCCATATTCCATTTTGTTTTTCATCAGTGAACCAGATATTTCCTTTTGAATCTGTCTTGACATCCCAGGTTTGTGACATGTCAGTGGGCTTCGAACGGCTGTCCCAAACAGGGATTTTAAACTCTTCACTCTTGTTATTGTTAACATCGAATTGCCCAAGAGTCCCCAATTTGGTGGATACATACCAAACTGATTCGTTATCTGCCAAAATACCTAACGGCATTTCGCATTTCTGCGGAAGCAAATATTCAGTACTGAATGAGTTGCTATTGAGAGTAGAATTGATTCCACAAAATTGACTTTGAAACTGTAAGATTGCTTGGCTTCTCGAAGCATTTTCAGATTTAGAAAACTGGTCTGTTTGACCAAATGAGTCATTATTTTCACTGAATTCAAATGCTACAAGAAACATAAAGACAACTGCAACCGCAATTATTGAGACGTGTGACTCAGTATTAGCTCCGAACCTATTTCTGAACAATTTGTAGCGATTTGAAATATTTAATATTTGTAATAAGAGTTTTTTTATTCAGATACGGACAAGAAATTTAAATAATAAATTTAATTTTACAGTAATATGAAATCGGTTACAAAGTATTTAACATTTCATGTTGAGAAGAGATTCAAATTGGTAAATATAACACCTGACATTGAAAAAATTGTACATAACTCAAAAATTACTGAAGGTCTTTGTTTAGTTAACTCGATGCATATTACATCAAGTATTTTTATTAACGATGATGAAAGAGGTTTACACGCCGATTTTGAAAGATGGCTGGAGAAACTTTCACCTCATTTACCCATTAAACAGTACTTGCATAATGATACTGGAGAAGATAACGCTGATGCTCATCTGAAACGTCAAGTGATGGGTCGCGAAGCAGTAATAGCCATCACTAATGGTATGCTTGATTTTGGACCTTGGGAACAAATCTTTTACGGAGAGTTTGATGGTTGTCGAAACAAGCGCGTACTAGTCAAAATTATTGGAGAGTAAAGTAGTCAGTTGTAGTAATAGCACGGGGACACATGGGTTAGTCGAACGTCGATTTTTTCATGTTCTAATTAGTCATTATGCAAAGTCGATTGATTTATTAGATCATTGCTGGTTTTTGTGTTTATGGAGTCGTATCGCGTAGACAAAGACTCTTTAGGAGAGGTCAAAGTCCCCGCTAACGCATATTATGGACCATTCACCGTGAGAGCTTCTAACCAATACAAAGTAACAGGTCAGAGGTCACACCTGAATATGATAAGGGCATTTGTGATGATAAAGCGTTCTGCAGCACTGGCGAACAGAGATTTGAAAATTTTGGCTGGAGAAAAAGCCGACGCAATAGTAAAGGCATGCGATAAAATACTATCGGGAGATTTATTGGATCAATTTATAGTGGATGCTATTAATTCAGGTGCAGGAACGGCATTTAACATGAATGCAAACGAAGTTATCGCCAACAAAGCTCTTGAAATTAGTGGCCACAAAATCGGTGATTATTCATTTATTAATCCAAACGATGATGTAAATATGTCTCAATCTAGTAACGATACATTTCCAACAGCGATGCATATTGCGTTATTAATGAATTTGAAAGAAGTTGAAGATTCACTTAATTTACTCATAGCATCGCTTGAAAAAAAAGGTGTGGAATTTACAGACATCATTAAAATAGGCCGAACTCACCTAATGGATGCGATACCTGTTACACTTGGGGAGGAATTTAATGAATATGCCTTTTCTCTTAAGAGAGGTCTGGATAAAATTGTCGATACTAGTTCTGATTTAGAATATGTTGGCCTTGGCGGAACAGCGGTCGGGACCGGAGCTAACGCACCTCCAGGCTACAGCAAGATTGTAATCAAATATCTATCCCAAATATCGGGATTGAATTTAAAGCCTTCACAGAACTATTTCTTTTCCTTACAGAGTAAATTTGACATCACAATGTGTTCTTCTATTTTGAGAAACATTGCAATAGAATTAATAAAAATGTCAAATGATTTAAGATTAATGGCATCAGGCCCTATAGCAGGATTGTCCGAAATAACAATACCAGCGGTACATGCTGGCTCGTCTATAATGCCAGGTAAAGTAAATCCATCACTGTCGGAGTGTCTTAACATGATTTGTTTTATAATAGTAGGTAACGATGTTTCGGTTGCTCTTGCTGCTCAGTCAGGTCAATTTGAATTAAATGTAATGTTACCAGGAATGATAAAAGATATGTTGGAGTCGACTGATATGTTAAAAAACTTTCTGGGAGTTTATGCAACAAATATGATAGATGGATTGAAAGCAAATGAGCAGAAACTAGCTTCGTTTGTAGAAAAAAGTCCCATATTGGTCACTCTGCTCAATTCCCATATAGGTTACCTCAAAGCATCTGAGATATACAAGGAATCTATGACAACCAACAAGAGCATAAGAGAATTGATCCTTGAAAAAGGACTGATGACAAAAGAAGAGCTGGACAATGCCCTTTCCAAGAAAAACATTCTTGGTTCAAAATAATAATCGATAAATTAATCTGTGTGATATTGATATGTTTTCGTGTTTAATTCAATCGATCAAACAATTAATCAATAGATGTATAGAATGAGGTCGACTAGTTGGTGAATAAAAGAATCTTAATTACCATATCCTTTGGAATATTGGTAACACTTGTTGTTTTTTTGGGTCTCCAGGATTCTCAAAATCGACCCTCGTTGTCAAGATTGCCAATTTCTCCAGATGTGGCCATAGCAAGGGTAATCAGCACGTACAATATATCAGAAGACCGGTTAGACAAACATCCACTCTATGTTTATGTAAAGTCTGATGGGAATGTGTATGAGTCAAATCCGGAACAAAACAATATCGGAAAAATTATCGGTCATACGGACACTACTAATACTGGCGGTAGTCATTTTGCATGGGAAATAAATGACCTGCAAGGAAGGCAAAAGTACTATGTTGATGGGGTAATCGGCGAAATAATTTCTAACTCTAGCTACAGGTAATTGCATTAATTTAGCAACCAAATTATAAGACCTGCAATTTGCATAATCTCATGCAGGTTGAGGGAAGAATAATCATCTGCGATGCTATAGATGAAATAGGAATTTCTATATTGAAAAAAGCGGGCTTGGTTGTCGATTACAAACCAGATGTTGGGCCTGATGAATTAATCTCTTCTGTAAGAGACTGCGATGTAATAATAGTTAGAAGCAGAACCAAGATAACAAAGGACATAATTGACGCTGCTCCAAACGTCAAAATCATTGCCAGAGTAGGCGTAGGATTGGATAATATTGATACGAATTATGCGGATACTAAAGGAATTAAGGTTTTGAATGCTGCTGAGGCTGCAATGAATGCAGTATCAGAACTTGTAATGGGCCATATGTTTTCACTATGCAGAAATATTCCAAAGGCCAACGATGGGATAAAGGTAGGTAAATGGTTAAAAAAAGAACTCGTTGGTAGCGAGCTTCGAGGAAAATATTTGGGAATAATCGGAGTGGGAAATATAGGAAGAAATGTCGGTAGAATAGCAAAATGTCTCCGTATGAACTTAATAGGCTACGACATTTTTCCCATAAATCAAGAATATGTTAGAGAAGTAGGAATGATAAAAACGGATTTAAAGACGCTACTTGAAAATTCAGACTTTGTCACATGTCATGTACCATTAACTGCCGATACTAAACATCTGATAAATTCACAAACACTGTCGTACATGAAAGCAACCGCCTATCTCATCAACACATCTAGAGGAGAAATAATAGATGAGCAATCTTTGTTTACTGCGTTAAGTGAAAAAAGAATCGCTGGAGCAGCACTCGATGTTTTCGAAGTAGAACCTCCGACCAACACAGAGTTACTACAACTGCCAAACATCATTTGCACTCCTCATATTGCTGCTCAAACAAAAGAAGCGCAGGAGCTTGCTTCAACGGTCATAGCAGAAAAGGTAATCCAGACACTGCTGACCAATAGATGAAATGGTCAATCTCAAAAACGATTCATTTTTGCTCTTTTTTTACTGACATGATCACGAGTCAACAAAATACAGATATTAATGGGTATATACCCACTTTATTAAGTTCAAGGCCTTACTTTATAGAATGCAAGAACTAGAATTATTTCTCACTTCAATAAGATCGCCTGAAACCAGGACTATGTATTCAATATACTTCAGAAAATTTCAACAATACAATCGTGAAGTCCTAGAATTATTCCCATCAACATCACCCTCGTAATTAAACCAGAGTTAAAAAACTAAAAATGACAAATGCTAAGCAAAAGGTAAAAGTAAAGATACATAGAACTAGCGACTATGACGACAAATATACGGGCATAAGGGATTTTCCTAACGAAAAAGCGATGTTACATTATGGCTTATCTAAGGTGAATAAAGTCATAATAAGAAAATATACTAAGGATGATGAATTTATGGCAAAAGCACAAAAGACCAGGGGCGTAAAGTTTGATTACGATATGGAACTGTGCGACTAATCAGGTGCGGATGTCACAGAATCAAAATGTAAACAAGAATTGGTTACGAAGTTGATAATGAGACAAAAAGTATCATGAGGGTATGTTAAATTGCTTAGAAAAGAGAACTAATACAAAAACTGCCGGAATTTTTCCTTACATTATTAACTTGATTTGTATGCGATTATCCGAAAAAGAATCTCTGAATTATCTAAAGGATAAAGGTTTCGAGATATCGAGAGCAGGACAAATAAAGAAAAAAAGTATTGTTGGTAACGATAAATCGTTACCTTTTACACATTAACCCGGTGGTGATATTGCCGAGTCTCCGAATACATCGTCATCGCCGTTAGCCGGAGACGTAAGGATGTTGAGGCAGACAAATTGATTGTTGTTAGTCGTGGTACCCATGGAGCCTATTTTTTCATATTCATTCTTTGCCTTACAATCGTCGTCCTGTTTTATTAGGTGGGTCCTCTCGTTACAGTTGTTGTCATCATTGTCTTTACACTCTTCCTTGTCAGCAAATGCTGGTGCTACCTGTGATATTACTGTTCCTGTTAGCACAGTCAACATTCCTGCAGACAGCACTACAAGCATTAATACGTTTTTTGTGTTCAAGATTTGTTATCGCAAAATGATACTAAACACAGTATTAGTAGATTGAGTAAGAACAAGTGGAAAAAAAGGAAGTGAATCTTCTTTACTGCATTAAATCTGAATTTACGAATAGGTAATTTTAAGGCTAAAATAGAATAGAAAATTATTTAGACTATAATCAATATTAAAAGTATGAATTCACGAGGAAAACCAATACTAGAAATTTCTACCTACACTAACCCTTAATTGTGTGATATTGTGTCGTAAATTCTGGATAAGGAGCAAACTAGTTACTATGATTTATTGGAGCTTTAAGGTTAGTCTATATTGTTACAATTTTTATTGACTTATGTTGAGTTTTAACCATTTTATAATAAGTTGACTGTTATTAAGCAGAACACATAAGGGCTGGTGGGGTTTCTTGTTCATCACCTTTAACTCCTCCCACCAGTCCAATTATCTTTAAAAGGCTAATAATAAATAAAAAAATTAGTGCCCTATCTCCTCCGCTCCGGATTGATTCTCGTTTACCCATATGACAATACTGCTTGTGGGAGGTAATTCTATTGCTGCTTGGATATGCTGAAATTCTTAGGCTGACAAACTAAAGGTTCCGACCTTTCCCCAGTTTATTTGGCTCTTATTAATTCCTAGATCCAAAAGCTGCCTTAAATTGCTCAGTTTAAACGGATGAAAATACAGATATTAAGGTCTTATCTGGAATTATCTGTTATATGCATCAGTACATGGCCGATATCTGGACTCAGATGTGGAAAACCAACTCGGAGGAATTAAAGAGCAGAGCAATAGCATGGAGAAAAGAACCCACCATACATAGAGTAGAGAAACCTAGTAGACTGGATAGAGCTCACAAGCTGGGTTACAAAGCAAAACAGGGCATCATTGTAATTCGCACAAAAGTTGGAAGAGGAGGAATGAGAAAGCAACGTCCCGTATCTGGTAGAAGGCCAAAACACTTAGGTGTAGTTAGAATTAAGCAAGCAGAAAGTATGAAGCTAGTTGCTCAACGAAGAGTAAACGAAAAGTATCCAAATATGGAAGTTATGGGTTCTTATTTCCTTTATAAAGATGGTAAAAACATATGGTATGAAATTATATTGGTAGATCCTTCTCATCCATCAATAGCAAAAGACGTGGAATTCAAAAAGAGATTAAAGGCGTTTGCTAAATAAATTGGTGTTAACTAGAATAACTATTAATTTTTTCAGTTAGTGAATCTACTAATTTTATTAATTCTTGGCTTGCAATGTCATTATCCAATGTGATATAATAGTATCCCCCAGATTGAATCGGAATAGTCAAAGTTATCACCTTCTGATTTACAGTTAGAGTGTATAGCGTGTTGCCCAAGACGGGATCAAATGCTCTGCGTAACTGATTACGGGTAGCCTCAATAAAATGTTCATTTATTGCGTGTTCAACATTCAATAATGGTACGAGGCCTGCACGTAACTGTCCGGCAATCGTCCTTCCAAAATTATTTATCATACCCACGTAGCGTACTTTTTGTGACGCTAAGAGTAAATCATGACATCTTTCTTTGTTCTTGATAGACTCCTCTCGTGCAAGCAGATTGTTCTCCTTTTTTTCCATAAGCAAGTAAAGTAATTTTACTAGTTATATTTTTTAATGTCATGGTTCCGATTTCGATCAATAGGTTTTAATGGTCAATTGTAATTGATTACAAAGATATATCCAAAATGAACAAAAATACGATATATAGTTTGATTGGAATTGCAATTATTATTGGGGGCGGTCTACTTTCTATTCACACATTATTTGGATCCTTTAATCCTTTTTATGTTGTAGTTAGTGGTAGTATGATTCCGACAATAAACATAGGCGATATCGTAATAATTAAGAATAATTCATTTGATACTTCATTTAATAATCTTAAAGTCGGAGACATTATCGTTTTCAGAGCACCTGAAGCTAAAACGGAAGATGGAAAACCAAAAGTTATAGTACATAGAGTAGCTGAAATTGGCAACCTTTCTCAAAAAGAAGTTCTTATAACAAAAGGAGATGCAAATCCTTATTCCATCCCAGGAATAGACTACCCATTATTTACAGAGAATTACGTTGGAAAAGTTGTATATGTAGTACCAAAGATAGGAACAATTTCAATGATTATAACGCCTCCTATTAATTACATTATAATGGCAATTATAATTGGACTGTTAATATATTCCATTAGACCAAAAAAAGTACAACGTGATAATGAGACGGTATAACTTTTATTATCTTGTCAAATTAAAATGTAAACCCAACCGTCCTTAACCTCTGTGCCATATGTCTTGAGAGGTTCTTCGGCTGGTAAATTCTCAGGTACCCCGCTTTCTAGATTAAATCTAGACATGTGGAGTGGACAGGTAACGGTGTTATCGTCTTCGTTCAGAAATCCGGTAGAAAGATCGGCATACGCGTGTGTGCATATCCTATCAGTAGCGTAGATTTTGTTTTTTATTTTTGTAATTAGAATTTTTTTATCATTGTGATCAAAATCTAACATTTCACCGCTATTTAGTGTCTTTATCTCACATACCTTAAACCATGAACTCAAAATAAATCACATTTAGTAATCTTTTCCATCTATCTATACTTATAATGTTTCTCAAATATGTCTTCTGTCTCTCTATATCTGGATTTTTCAACTTCAAGGATATGTTCCATTGCCTCGTCAGTTTTGAGCATCAAAGGTTTTCCGAGCCATTTATTTTCCATAAGATAGTTCACCCAAGCTCTAATTGTCGGACCCATTTTGCGAGACAATGGTTCCAAAAAGCCGCTAACAATTTCCCTTTTTGATTCTTCGTTACTAAGTCCTCTACACATAAGATAGAAGATTTGGTTTTCATCTATTTGCGCAACAGATGCCGAATGCGTCGCCCTTACTTCATTAGTTTCAATTTCTAGTCCAGGTATCGTATCGGACTTTGCTCCTTTATCCAATAATATAGAATGACCAGCAAGATATGATTCCGCAGATTTTCCATTTTTATTAATTTTTATCATACCCTTAAAGAGTGACTTTGATTTGTCTTTCATTACTGATTTTGATAACACTCTTCCCCTTGTGTTTGGTCCTTCGTGAATAAGATTTGAGGTCACATCAAACGACTGGTTATTGACGCCAAAAATAATTTCAACATCTTCCGCACTCGCTCCTTCTCCCTTCATAATATTGTCGATTTTATATCTTGAAAGCTGGGCTCCAAATAATCCCATATACCATGACATTTTTGCATCCCTATCAATGAATGCTTTCCTATTTGAAAAGTTAACCGTGCTTTTCTCATCCATTGCTTGCAGTGTTACAACTTCCAGTTGCGAGTTTGATCCAACATGGCATTCTAAAAGTTCAAACAATGACTGCTGAACCTTGTTATCAGATTGTTCATTACTATATAATTCTTGAACTATGCTTGCCTTTGAATTTGATTCTGATATTACTATGTTCCTTGTTATCGAAGATGTTCCATCCGGTGCCAATACATCGATGATTCGTATTGACTCATCTATTATTACATTCTTTGGTATGTACACAAAAATACCAGAGTCAAAGCAGGACATTTCCAAAGATAGAAACTTATCTTCAGTATAGTTAAGTTGATTTGAATACAGCCTATCTTTAATAATACTTCCGTGATTTTTTATCGCACTCTTAAGATCTGAAATAACTACACCTTGTTTTAACAGCTTTTCTGGAACATTCGAATGAACTATTGTAGAGCCTATTTTAAGAATACTAGTTTCCTTTTGTAACTCTTTTATCCTTTCATTAAGATACTCTTCTGGAGCATAAGTTTTAGTCCCTTCTGAAAGATAAACACGTTCCGGATATAAAAGATTGGCATCAGAATATTTCTTATACAAAGGTGAAACTTCGTGAGGAAGAGATGAATAGTTTGAAAATGCATTATTCCTTATTTCCATCATCCACTCTGGTTCTGAATTCAAATTACTCTTTTCTTTTACATATTTGTCATCTAATGATGATAGAGAAATAAGCCCACTTGTCAAATTATAGGATAAATATGGATAAACATATTATCTATCTTTCTATTTTCAACTTTTATCTGCGAATTTCTTTAATAACCACTAATTCTAGATAATTCTAGCGCTGACCGTCGGCCACACCTGAATGAAATTCTATCATCTTGCTTTGGTCGGAGGAAGGTGCAGAAAATTAATAGATGCGCAATTTGGCTAACATTATTTCAAAACAGATAAAAGATTGACTAGAATTTTTTCTTCTGATGAGAAGGCAGATAATAGTTACACTAATTTTTAATTTAATCTTAATTCCCGCTTTTGCCCTTCCTCCAATTATTTACGAGAACAATATTGCTCATGCAGCATATGTAAGAGCTTTGCCTGAGAGCACTGGGCAGACTTTAGTTGATTCTTCTTTGAAAGTTGAATTAACCTTTAAGGATGGTCTTAAGGGGCCAATAACTGGTATGGCCTTTCTTGGGCCAGATGATATTCTTGTCTTAGAGAAAAACACAGGAAAGGTCCAGAGAGTCTTAAATGGTAGCCTTCAAGACACACCACTTCTGCAGGTAAAGGTTGGAACGGAGGTAGAGTTGGGGATGTTGGGAATTTCAGTGTCAAAGAGTGAAGAGGGAAAGACGTTTGTATTCCTATTCTATTCTGAGGCTAATAGTACTGGAATCGTTATTGGTAACAAATTATACAGATACGAATTGGTCGATAACAGACTTGTAAATCCACTTTTGCTTTTGAATTTGCCCGCAAATTCTCCCATATTGGGACATGAGAATAATCATAACGGCGGAAAAGTTGTGATAGGACCTGACAAGAACGTGTATGTTGTAGTGGGGGATGTAGGAGGCAGAATGGGCAACATTCAGAATATCATAAGAGGCAATGCTCCAGACGGTACAAGCGGTATTTTAAGAGTGACCCAGGACGGCAAGTCTGTGCCTGACGGCCCTTTTGGGAGTAAGGTCCCAAATGTACTATATTATGCATATGGGATACGCAATAGCTTTGGGTTTGATTTTGATCCTGTTACTGGTAACTTGTGGGATAGTGAAAACGGTGGAGTCGACAAGGATGAAATTAATTATGTATATCCGGGCTTTAATAGTGGCTGGAGAAAGGCCATGGGTATGGCTCTATCAAGATTTGACCCCAATCAAGATTTATTTGAATTTGAGGGAAAAGGAAAATACAGTGATCCTGAGTTCGTATGGAAGGAAACTGTTGCTCCAACAGCTCTAAAATTCCTGAATTCATCTAAACTTGGAGAGCAATACGAGAACACCATTTTTGTGGGCGATGTAAAAACTGGCAACCTTTACAATTTCAAACTCGATTCTAATAGAGAGCAGTTACTTTTGGATCCACCTTTAGATGATAAGGTAGCCGATACTCCCCAGGAAGTTCAAAGTGTCATATTTGGTCGAGGGTTTGGAGTAATAACAGATATACAAGTTGGACAGGATGGCTATCTCTATGTATTAGGGATAGATGGGACCATCTATAGGATTGTGCCTGCATAAGTGACCACGGATCTAAAGCATAACCAAGTGTTAAATGGCATGTTTTGATTTGTTCCTAGATATTTTTACTTGTTCTTAACTTAAAATATAGCTGACCACAAGTTAATCACATGAATTCAGCAGGAGGCTTCATAAAGGCGATAGAATCTGGAACAAAGCATCTTCTTCTCAAGAGATTTACACTCAGATATCCAGAAAAGAAACTAAAGTTTGTAGGTGATGGATATCAATTTGATCCAAAGAGAGGAGTTGGAATCGCAGGTTCTAGA
>Ga0193715_1000073_pt1 | contig 26032 bp, 31 predicted proteins | sample U2m2metaG_FD_143040 | JGI IMG/M metagenome (GOLD analysis project Ga0193715, IMG submission 143040) | Soil microbial communities from a riparian zone of the East river system, Colorado, United States - U2m2 | ecosystem: Environmental > Terrestrial > Soil > Riparian zone | place: USA: East River... | reverse complement strand
AAAAATATCTATATTACCGGTAGTGGAACAAGTTACCATTCTGCATTACTCGCAAAGCAAATCTTTTCGAAATCAAAGATTCATGTTGAAACAATCATGTCAAGCGAATTCCAGTATTCATCTGATATGTTGGACGAAAATTCAGTTTTATTGGCGATTTCCCAGAGTGGAGAAACCGCAGATGTAATGGAATCTGTAAAAGCGGCCAAGGCCATGGGCGCTAAAGTGCTATCGATAGTTAATATCCCTACCTCCTCACTTGCAAGACTGAGTGATTCTTATCTTGAAGTAAACTGCGGTCCTGAAATAGGAGTTGCGGCAACCAAGAGTTTTACAAGTCAAATTGCTTTATTGTATTATGTTGCAGACATAATTGGCCGGAAATCAAACGGCATATCTGACAGTAAAGAGATTTTGACCAAGTCTGTTAGTGAGGTTCTTGAATTAGATTCACAGATTGAAAGGGTTGCAAATCAGATAAAAGCCTCAAAGGATGTTTACATACTGGGCAGGTCTTTTCATTTTCCTGTCAGCCTGGAAGGAGCATTAAAAATCAAGGAGCTGTCTTACATACATGCAGAAGGTATGGCTGCAGGAGAATTAAAGCATGGACCTTTAGCACTTATAGATAATAACAGCATTGTCATAGTCATACATCCGAATGATTCTACTTATAGTGACACTCTATCAAATATTCATACTATAAAATCAAGAGGTGCAAAAATTGTTGGAATATCAAACAAGAGGAACGATGTGTATGACTATCAAATTATCATCCCCACGATAAGTGAGTTTCTATATCCTCTAATAGAAGTTATTCCACTACAGCTCTTGGCTTACTATCTTTCAATATGCAACAATGCAAATCCAGATTATCCACGTAACCTTGCAAAATCTGTCACTGTAAAATAATCCGGTCCTATAAACCACTGTGAAATCAAATACGTTCAGACCATAAGTCTTTCAATATTTCTTTCATACTCTTTTTCAACATTTCTCAAAAAAGTATCCTTGTTAAGAGATCCGTTAGATTTCAATAGCATAGCGATTAGGGCACCTCCGGAGCCTACTCCTTCCTTTACAACACCCTTGTCGTACATTATTAGGCCATTTTTGGTTGACCTATCTAAGCCTGGATTAATTGACAGTATGGGAACATCTGGACAAATTGTTCTTACGAGAAATTCCAGGTCTGAATTTTTATCTTCAGTGACATATGAAGTTGTTCCCAAGCAAATGTTCTTTAATGACAACTTCATGGAGTGCATGAACGCAAGGACTGCAGCCATCTGTGTTCCCCCAGCAAGCATCAACTTGGAACCAGATTGTATAACACCGGTTGCAATTCCAGCTACTGCCGGTATCATCGGGTCGCCTAATAAAGATACTATTTTGAACGGATCTTGCAAATGTGGAATTTTTTGATTTTTTATTGCTTGCTTAACAACATGTATCTTTAAGTCATGTGGGTTTATTGGCATACTACTGCTCATTTTGTAATTTGCGTCAATTCCAAAACCTGTCAGTACACCAAGTCCAGTAGTTGTTCCACCTGGAATGCTTTCACCTACCACAATCAAATCATTTGACATCGATAATTGCTGTCCCAGTAATTTGCCATATTCAAAAGCCTGATGAGTTTCAAATAGTTCTAACGCAGGTTCAAATTGAATATTTCTACCATGGGTAATTCCGAATGAAATATGTGGAATCTTGGGTTTAATTTTCGATCCCGAATCCACTACCAAACATGGTATTTTACCCATTAGGAGCGATGTTCTAGTTAACAGGGCTGGTGTTGGAATTCCGTCCGGAGTTGCAGGCACTCCTGGAATCGAAAAGCATTTCCCGTGATATAGAAACTCGGAATCTGCTGCTGGAGTGTATTTAATTAAATCTGGATTTGCTCCTGCAAAAGTTATTCCTGGGACCTGACTAGTCTCTGTATATGATATAACACACACAAAAATAGGGTTTCTGGTACGAAACTTTTCAGTTATGTTACTTTTTTGAGAACAAGTTATGTCAAATAGTTCAGACATATATTAACCCTCGTTGACCATATACTTTAAGAAGGCTTCTTTAGTTTTGAAATTTAGCATTGGATTGTTTGTTCTTTCATTGAGAATTGTTGATGTAGGTGTAATACCGTAATTGTGACCAGGATACACCACTAATGAACCATCTAAACTTGCAACTTTGGACAGGCTGTAGTACATCTTATCAGGACTGCTTCCTGGAAGGTCAACCCTGCCTATGTTACCTACGAAGAGAGTATCACCTGTAATAATGGCTTCTTTATTGGCAATAAGGCATATGCTGTCTTCAGAATGACCTGGCGTATACACAACCTCCAGCTGTACATCTCCGATTCTAATGATCTCTCCATCATGCACCAGTTTATCTTTTCTATTCGTTGACTTTTCGTGCTGAATTATTTGAGCTCTTGTAATTTCAGCAATTTGATCGTTCCCTAGAACATGATCAAAATGTGTATGTGTATTTATTACGTATTTTGTAGAAATCTTGTTGCTGTCCAAGAAGTCCAGGAGTTTTTTAAGATCCCAGGAAGGATCAACGATGGCCCCGATGTTATTTTTTTCATCAAAAGTAATATATGAAAAATTCTGCATATTGCCTACTGGAATCTGAGCTATTTTCATATCAAAGTACTCCCTGCTCAGCTTCAATTGGAATTCCAATTTTCTCAAGATGAATCTCGCCTGTGTATTCTTTGTTTCTAGTTAACCCATTTTTGATTCGATGAAAAGTAACGGTAGCATCAGCTTTGACACATTTTTCATGAAAGCTTCCCTCATTTGGATTGAGACCGGAAGGGATATCAACAGAAACAACATATGCTTTACAATCGTTTATCAAATCAATTGCAGTCGAAAAAGGATCCCTTATTTCACCTTTTATCCCTGTGCCAAAAATCCCATCAATAATTATATTTGAATTTGACAACTCCTTTTTTGCCAATTCTAATGCATCATTTCCTTCAATGATTTTTATTGATTTCATCTTTCTTATGATAGACCAGTTTACAGTTGTTTCTTCAGTCTTTATATTTTTGGAATCCCCGATAAGCACAATGGTAATCTCTGCGCCATGGTAGCCTGAAAGATGCCTTGATGCAACCATAGCATCTCCTCCATTATTACCTGTTCCACAAAACGATACGATTTTTTTGCCTGCAAACTCTGGCCCCTTTTTGGAAAAGATAAAATCTGCAAGCCCGTGACCAGCGTTTTCCATCATCAATATTTTTTTCATACCAAAAATAGCAAATCCATTATCCTCAATACGGTACATTTGCTCAGAACTAATTGGTTGCTCTCTTGCTACCATTGTTTGTTAATCCAATAATCGAGAAATAAAAATTATGAGCTACTAAAAGTGTGTCTTAAAAAGGCATAATGTAATTTTTCAGGTTACATTTCCTTGTCTCGCTGTTCCTGATTTCATAAGTACTTCCGTCGTAGGTACATTTTATAACTGGTAAATCTTTCAATCTAGAATATTTGTCTGCTATTTTATAATATTCTTGCAATTTTCTGTGTATGTAAACTGTTTTACCTTCTTCTCTAATCCTTCTTTTTTGCATAAATTTGAATGCCAAAACAACATGAGCAGTTTTGTAAACCCGGAACATATCTCTTATTTGAAAACATCTTTGGATTTGATCAGAGGGAACATACAGATTATCAGCGGTTCCAGATTTGGCCTCAATGGACAGGAATATTGATTCCTTGTTATTTACAGCTATAATATCTGGCAAGTTTGCACTGGATCCTCCCAAACGTCTTGCTCTCCATGGATTATTATTATTCAGTTTTTGGACAAGTACATGTTCAAAGCTATATCCTCTATTTCTCCTAATCCTGTTTAATTTGGTGTAAACTTGATCCAAGTCGTTCTGAATGGTTCTCTTCTTAACCGGTACCATAGTTTGGTAGGTTTGTGCTTGAAACACCAAGATACCTTGCATCCCACACACTAGTATTTAATTCAGAAAGAATGAAATTTTTGAACAAATACGTCTTGAAATACTGTACTAATTTTGTCTATCGTATAAAATTCGTCGACTTAAAATAATTAATAAATATATTGGCAAACAACATGTTTGTTAATGCTATCACATGTACAATCTGATGTAGAGGAAATTAATAAAAAATTCAAAGATATAGAGGAAAGAAGGAATACTATTATCAAGGGAACACGAGACGCGACGATACTTTGCAGCAAAGCAATAGTGTCGATGCACGCTCACAAAAAAAGTGAATCAATTGAGAATATTGATAAGGCAAAGAGTTTGTTGCAGCAATTTAGGGCATTGGGTAAAGATGATCTTCAAAAATATTTGTATGTAGCGGAGCAAGAGTATGTGGAGGCTTGTTGTCTTTTTTCAATAATTGAAGATAATGTAATACCAAGTATGAGGTCGCTGGAAGTATATGATATCTCATATGTCATGGGACTCCTAGACTGCATCGGTGAAATTAAGCGTATGATTATCGATAAAATTAGGTCAGAGGGCATATCGAACGTAAATACATTGTTTGAGTTAATGGACAGGATCTATGGTACTATATATCCACTAGCTGTTTACGATAACCTTATGCCCGGATTAAGAAAAAAATTGGATATTTCACGATTGCTGATAGAAAATGTTAGGGCAATAATAACCGAAGAAAAGCGCAGAACAGTCATGATCGAAAGAATCGAGCAATTCGAAAAAAAACTTATGTCCTTAGAACATTCCAAATAATAGTAACGATTACGCACATCCTAATTTTACAAATGCATCTGACATTAATTTGCTTAGGCCTTTTTGCCACTCTGGAAAGTCATTCGGATCTTTGGGATAATTATGATAATGAACGACCAGTTTCTTATTTACATCCGCCGTTTGCTTAAGATCTTCTGCCAATCCTTTATTGATGGCTCCATGAATAAACATGTTGAGCTTGTCTACCATACCAAATTCAGGATGTTCTCCGTTAGTTATATTTTCGATATCTAATTTTGAAAGAAAGTGTTTCATCCCATAGTTAATTTGATCGTTTGATAACTTCTGTAGGAGTCTTCTAAAAACTTCAAGACCAGCTGTCTTGTACCCATAAGCATCAATAAAATCCAAATTGTACTGCCAAAGTGATTCTTCTGAATAGTCATTGGCTTGTATCGATTGCACTGCGTCTTTACCTGCGATCGTGGCTGCTATTATTGCCGGACCAATTCCTCCGGCATCAAGTGGCTTTGGCATCCACGCAGAGTCACCAACCAACATGTATCCATTGGCCACCAAGCAATCGTTCTGTCGTCTGACCGAAACTTGCCAAGTTCCCCAGCTATTTCCATCATCGGATTCACCATCAGCAATTTGTGGGTTTTTTATCACAGGATTCATCCTAACGTAATCATCTATCTTTGTCCTCAAATCTTTACGTTGTCCCTGTTTTCTGTTATGTTCTTCCATGGCCTTTTGTTGAACTCCAAGACCTATGTTGACTTTGCTTTTTCCCTTGGGAAACACCCATGCATATCCGCCAGGTGCAATATTCTGATCCAAGTGGATTAGGCAATAATCGGGATCAAAAAACGTGTTATCTTCTACTTCATTTTGAAAATTATATATGTACCTTCCAGTCGCTTCCAGGTCATCCCTGTTAATCTTCTTTTGAATATGTGAATTTATTGGAAGATTTGTTCGTAGAACAGAAGTAACTCCTGTGCAGTCTACCACGATTTTACACGTCTTTTTAAACGGGGATTTTGTTTCTAGATCCTCGCCCGCTACTCCAATAACATTGTTGTTATCGGTTATCACATTTCTTAATGCTAAATTATACTTAATTTCTATGCCTACATTAAGTGCGTCATTGAGTTGCTTTTGTGGCAAAACTTTTCTATTGAGAATATACCCTTCACCGTCAAACGATATTGATGTTTCATGGTCCGGTGAGAACGCTATAACTCCCTTAACTGGATGTTCAATTTCTGGATTTTGCCACTTTATTCCTATCCTTGATGTCATGTAATCTACACTATTTTTGCCGACAGCGTCCCCGCATACCCATCCTGATATTGTCTTCTTACCTAACTGTGGTGATGCATTTCTATCTACAACTAGGATCTTAAGAGATTGTTTTGAATAATAAGCAGCGGAAGATGCAACTATCATACCGGCTAATCCTCCCCCAGCTACGATAATATCATAATCTCTTAATTCCGATGTCATAAACCAAAAATGAAAAGATATTCAATTGTTAATTAAAGTTCCGAATAATGACTTAAGACTACAATGGAGGGAGTGGGATTCGAACCCACGAACCCCTAAGGGACGGGATCCCTCATGGTCGCAATTTCATCTTGAGTCCTGCGCGGTTGGCCATGCTTCGCTATCCCTCCATAACACTGACAATCTGTTATCCTTATTTCACCTTTACTAGTAAGAATGTCACAAAAGAAAACGCTCAGGAATCTAGAAAATACAGAAACTTTATTATTGGAATAAGGATGGTAATTGGTAAATGGCGATGGAAACTAAGATAAATCAGTTGCATGCTGGAATGCGAGGGATTAATGTAAAAGGTAAGATAGATTCAATCAAAGAACCGAGAACCGTAAATCTAAGAAATGGCGAAACAGCCCAAGTCGCAGATGCAGTTCTTTCGGATGAGAGTGGCAGTATCAAGCTATCATTATGGAATGACCAAATAAATATGGTAACAGAAGGGGATGAAGTCACAGTTGAGAATGGATATACTCAATCATTTAGGGGAGAAAATAGTCTAAATATTGGGCGTTATGGAAAGCTCGTAAAACTTTAGTTTACGTACAATCCTACATTTAGTATCAATAATGAACAACGGATTTAGTCCAAATTAGCTTATATATCCAGTTTCTGGTTGCTTCTTCTGAACCATTTGCTGAACATCATCACTTTGAGTATTTTTATCACCCATTCTCTGTTCAATACTTTTTATTAACATTATAGTGTCCTTTGCTTTTCTATCCAAATCTTCCATATCAACCTCAAGTCCAACTACTGCTAATAATTTTTTGAGGAGATGTTTTGACGCATTTGCATCGACAACATAACCTGAAGTTTCCCCTAGTAGACTAATTCCATTTACGTTATTTATTTTAGCGATACCAAGTAGAATACCGTTCATTCCAGAGATACTGCCATTATCTATTTTTAATACATCAAATGAATTGAGTAGTTTTATCCCATCTTCCTCTGTAGCAACACCAAATATTCTTGGAGAATCTACAAACATACCTGTTATGTACGCCCCAAGAGTAATAATTTGCTTAACACCAAAACTTTTGGCGACTTTTATTATTTCTTCTCCCAGCAGATATTCCACTTTAGAACTTACTGGTTGCGCATCTCCCGTGAGAAATAAAAAATCATGACTATTGCATTTACCTTGGACATAATAAATTATATTTTTCATGAGTTCAACGGTACCACTATTCTTTATCACGACCTGCGGAGGAAAAGAGGATGAATAAATATCTGCCAAGTGTTCGGACTGTAGTTCAGTTATGACATGATCTACAGCAATCTTTCCTACATATCCACTTCCAGGAAATCCACAGATTAAAATCGGAGATTTTAGGCTTGGAGGTTTCTTGGTGGAAAAAACAGTTCTTATATCATTTTGAAAAAAAGACATTATAATAAAATATACAAAGTTATCTTAAATCCTTTTGTTCTTCTGAACCAATTTTAGGCGATATTCAATAGGGTTTGAAAAAATTATGAATAAGGCGCGCTTAACCCGTTGAATTAGTTGGTTTGAGGGTACCTCTCAGCTCTCCTTCTGGGAATTGGGAAGTATGAATATTGATATACGTCATATTTTGATTCATCAAGTCAATCAATGCTTCCAATTTACTAACCGGGGCAGCTGGTGATGTCATATTTCCAGAAGTTGATGTTAGATTAGTCATATTTCCAGAAGTTGTCATATTTCCAGAAGTTGTCATATTTCCAGAAGTTGATGTTAGATTAGTCATATTTCCAGAAGCTGTCATATTTCCAGAAGTTGTCATATTTCCAGAAGTTGATGTTAGATTAGTCATATTTCCAGAAGCTGTCATATTTCCAGAAGTTGAAGTTAGATTAGTCATATTCCCAGAAGCTGGTACAGTTGATGTTAGATTAGTCATATTTCCAGAAGCTGGTACAGTTGATGTTAGATTAGTCATATTTCCAGAAGATGGTAAGTTCAAAATGATATTAGTAGTCAGGTTGGCTAGGGGGGCCAAAATACTCGAAGAATTTATTGTTCCTTCTACCAGTTTACCTTCAACTAATCCTGATGGTTCTGTTGAATTTAATAATGATACAAGTAATTGTCCATTTTCTGAATCATCGCCTTTGTACAGGGATACATCTGTAACCTTGTCTAGTGATGTAACATTTAATTGGTATTTGAGACTACTACCGTTACCAGCGATAAGAGCGCTACCAGTAGATTCGCTGAAAATGGGAGGTACTTCAGCTTCGCCCACCAAATCGGTCCTAAAACTAAGCTGTGCAAAGCCAACATTAACAGTCAAAATAAACGCCAAAACACCTAAAATGGCAGCGACTAAATAACTTGAATTGTTCATGACTATTGTTTACTTAACCCTTATAAAAAAATTATGAAATCTAATGACATGTGACAATAAATAAAAGGCAAAAGGCAACTCTTATGATAAATAATCAACCTGAAAATATTGGATGGTTGAATGCTTATTACTGTTTTTTAGTAAATTTATCAATTTTCACTTAAAAATTATCACTTGGTGATAGACCATTTTGAATTAAGATTTCTATCCATGTTACTTGTCTTCTAATATTTGTTTTAAAGCATCAACCAAGCCATCTGCATATCCAACCGACAAAACGGCCAGCTCCGTCTTTCCTTGCCTGAAGAATTGAATTGCATCATCCAAATAATATTCTGCATTTTCAAGCAATCCCAATTGGGCCTTACTTTCACTTTTAGAACCAATAGATTCTCTAATTTGTCTAATTTCATTTCGGATCATAGGTTCGTACTTGTTTATCATTTGTGTGGATATATTTTCAAGTCTCTCCATGTTGTCTGTAGGGTTGTCCAAAACTTCAGTCAAACTTGTTATTGCTTCCTCCTCTGTAAAATGAAGCTTGGCCGGAAATATGATGGAATGAGGGCCCTTGCCGTAATCAACCGATAAAAGGGATTTGATGCTGCCACTGAAAATTTTTTGGTCATCGCAACCAATTCTTGAACCTACAATTAAGAACGTGTTCTCTGAAACAATTCCATATTTAATGTCCTTTTCTACTTCTAGTAATTTTGAGATTGCATGACTTGGATTCAAGAAAAATTCTGAACTATCATCACACTGCCTATACTCAGTTAGAATAATTGTATGACAATTCTGGTTTAGATTGCCAAAAACAGTACCATATACGCTTATTGCCGATTGCTTTTCTTCCATTATTGTAACCGATTTACCTATTTTGTAGATCTGCAAGCCGCATTCGCCCACAATAGAAGTTATACCTGAAGCGGCATGTAGGACTTTAACTTCTACGTTATTTTTTATCGCCCTTACTCTCAATTCCGTAAAGGTCGTCGCTATGGCCGGATCCCCATAGCTTATCAATCCAACATTTAATGTCCTCGATTCTTCCAATAATTGTCTTCCATCTTCTACAAACCACCTTTTTACAAATTCGATTTTTTTTCCGGGTCCTATGGCTGACTTGAGAATTTTGATAAAATTACCGGAAAGCGGTGAGGTGAATTTCTCAACGTACACTCTTTCGCAGTTTTTCAATATTTCAATCGAATTGCTCGTTTCAAAAGTATCATAGATTCCGGCTCCAAGCAAATACAACATATTAACTATTCATTGGGTGCTGCTTGCCCTCTTATTATGGTGTAGTCTTGATGTGTGAAAAAGAGCCCTGTTGTAAATTTCTATGCTTGTTAGATACGCTTGTATCTCCACTTTTTCGTCCTTTGAATGTGAAACATGAGGTTCACCTGGTCCGTAAGTCACAACTGGTATATTTAGTGAATTTCCCAGCACATTCATATCCCCAGTTCCTGTCTTTTTGAGTAGTATGGGACGTATCTTGCATACGTCTAATATTGATAATGAAAGAGCTCTGACTATTGGCGATGAGTGATCCGCTTCGAAGGGTTCTGTCATGTCTTCAATTCTATAGGTAACTTTCACTTTCTGTATTTCAGAAATTTTCTCTATTGAATTGTCTAGGGAATCCAAAACTTCCAGGCACTTTACTCCATTCGGTACTCTAATGTCAATGGTAATCTTACATTTCTGAGGTGTAACATTATGACTTGAACCGCCTGAAATTTCGGTGAGACTGAGAGTTACAGATTCACTCTTTTTATCCGTCTTGTTATATTTGGATGAAATCTCGTTACTAAGCATTTTCCACACTTCATATACCTCTTCAATAGAATTTTTTGATAGCCACGGTGCGCTTGCATGAGCACTGTCAATGACATCGCAGGTAAGTCTTAAGGCTAGTCTTCCTTTATACGCCACAGTAATCTTATTAATTCCACTTGGTTCGCCAAAAATTGCGTAGTCAACAGGCAACTTATTTTTTACCAATTCCTTAATTCCAGTAGCGTTCCCTTCCTCATCTACGACTCCAGCAAAAATTATCGTTCCCCTTTGCTTGAATTCTGAGCACGCAAGAAGCATAGATATGAGTGGTGCTTTTGCATCTGAGGCTCCTCTGCCAAAAAGATATCCCGAATCAATTCTAACTGGTATCTGTCCCGGTATAGTGTCCATATGTCCGCATAAAAGAATTTTTGGATCTCCACTTCCTTTGGTTGCTATCACATTTCCCACACTATCGATACTAACTCTTTCAAATCCTAAGTCATCCAAACATTTTTGCTTGATCAAGTTGGCAAGCTGTGCTTCTGATCTTGATGGCGTGTATATTTCAAGAGCCTTTTTCAATAATTCAATGGCATACGCAGAAGAGATCAATTTTGCTAATTACTTGTTCGAGTTAACAAGATGATCCATGATAAGAGAAGGAATATCAACTTCGGTAACCCTTACAGTATTTTTGAATTCTGTAGTGTTGTTTACTTCGTGAACAAGCAATCCATTATCATCACTTTCCATTAGGTCTACTCCCAAAATCTCACCTTTCATTGTCCTTGCTGCTCTTAAACAAATGTCTTCCATTTCGTTGGTTACTTTGCATGCCTCTGCCTTTCCACCAAGCGCCATATTTGTTTTCCACTCATTGTTTCCTGAGTATCTGTAGATTGCAGCAACCACTTTATCTCCAACTACTATACATCTGATGTCTCTAGGAGGTCTTTTTACAAACTCTTCAAAATAAAATACTTGATATAGCGGGTACATATGTTCTCTGTCTTCAATTACCGCTTCCGCTGCCTCTTTATCCTTCAATAGCGCTATCATCCTTCCCCAACTCCCTACTACGGGTTTGATAACCTTTGGATAACCGTTCTTATCTAGGATACTCATTGCAGATTGATTCGAAAATGCACAAAAAGCTTTGGGGATGGCTATCCCTGATTTTGACAATTCCATATGAGTGAACAATTTATTTCCGCACATTATGGCGGTATAAAGAGAGTTGATCATTTTTGCTCCAAGTCCCTCAAAAGCAGCAGTCGAATGCAGATTATTATAATAGCTCACACATCTTTGCAAGATAATGTCGTCGCAATAGATGGACTTATCCTTGTCGAGCTCAATAGAATTTTCTCTACAATTGATAATCTCTAAGTTGATATCTTTTTTCTTAGCAGCTTCTATTAACGATTTTTCTTCCCATCTTAGTTGGTCATAAAGAATGAAAAAGGAAGTTTTGTTGTTATTCCCTTTCACTCTCCCCAATCCTCTCCGACAGACTGTGCAGGTCTGATGGCAAACCCATCGTTTGACTTGATTAATTCATAACTTGCGCCGCAGTCAGGACATGTCACAATTTCGTTTTCCATGGCGTCACTAGGAATTTTGATTTCTGCATCGCATTCAGTGCATTTTATCATTACTATCTCCTCTACTTTGATAATGCATCGTTAAGTATTTTTCTTTCTAATCTTTCGTCAAGGTATAACTCCAAGATATCCCCCATTCGTAATTCTTTCAAACCTTTGGCCATTTTTTCGGCCTCAACTTTTGAGGATTCAAGTCCCAAAAGAGAAAGCAAGTATGCTGCACCATTTTTACCTGCCAGCTCACCAAAGACTATTTTTCTCCTATTTCCCACTAGATGAGGATCAAGAATTTCATATGCCGATGGATTCTGCAAAATGGCAGCTAGGTGCGTACCTGCCTTGTGTTTATAAGCACTTTCTCCAACTATTGGCTTGGATTCTGGTGTTTCAATGTGTGTATAATCTACGATTGTTCTTGATAGATCTTTTAACATGTGCAATCTAAAATCATTAGGCATTCCATAAATGACGGATAAAGCAACTGCTGTCTCGGCTAGAGATGGAATTCCAGTTCTTTCACCAAATCCATCTATGGTAGTGTGAATTTGATTGGCTCCAGCTTCGCATCCTGCAAGTGCATTAGCGAGTGCAAGGCCTACATCATTATGGCAATGTACGTCTAGCGATGAAACACTTGTATCAATATTATCATGTACCATCTTTACCAGGTTGTACATTCCTTGCGGGCGCATTATACCTACAGTATCTGGAATGCTTATTCTTTCGATTCCTCGAGAATTCATTTCTTTGCACATTTCAATCAGAAATAACGGATCCGTTCTGCTTGCGTCTTCCATTGTAAAACGAGATTTCAATCCATGTGATTTTATAAAGTCTGCAACTTCAAGAGCTCTAACTTTGGCTTCTTCTCTCGAGATCTTTAACTTTGTTGCAAGATGAATGTCCGAGATTCCCATATATGTTGCGACCCATGTTGCATTACAGTCAATTGCAACTTCTACATCTGATTTTAGCGCTCTCACATGAGCCAAAATATCTGCCTTCAGACCTTGTTTGATTATTGTCTTGGTCGCCTCGAAATGGTCATGCGATACTACGGGACTTATTTCGATTTGGTTTACACCAAACGAATCTAACAGCCAGGCAATCTGTATTCTTTGTTTAATTGTAAATGAAACTCCAGGATGCTGCTCTCCTTCACGCAGTGTTGAATCAAGTATCCTTATCTCTTTATTCGTCATTGTTTTATTGTATATGTTCGCAAAATGATTAGGATCATCTGAAATTAGTGACATTTATGCTTAATAAAACATTATTTCGAATAGAATATAAATCTTTTCGGCTATAATGCAAAATACTGCTAAGTAAGCGTTCTCAGTATTATCACTGTATCCGTATTTGACACACCCTGTATTCTTCTTATTTCGTCAATACTACTATTGATTTCGTTTATAGAGTCTGCTGATATAATCACGGCTACATCATATTGTCCTGTTATTTCATAAATAACCTTAACACCATCAATGTTTTGCAATTTAGAAGCAACTGAATTTGTGTCAGTTGTGGAGCTCACAGAAAGCAAAGTTATCGCACTAGTTTTCTTGCTAGAATTTTCTTCAATCGTAAATTTCGATATTGCCCCATTGTCAATTAGATTCTTAATCCTTCGTCTTATTGCAGATTCCGATAATCCCAGCTCCTTTCCAATATCTACGAATGATTTTCTAGAATCCATTCGCAAAATTTCCAAGATTCGCTGGTCAAATTCATTATCTTTGGACATTACGCCTCTTCTCCTCATCACTTAAAATATCATCCATTATTTCAACAGCTCTGCTCACTTGCTCCTTCTTCATAACCAAAGGTGGAAGCAACCGTATTACTGTTCTTCCAGAGTATAACATCAAAAGTCCATTTTTTATTCCATCCATCAATATATCTCTGACATCGAAACGTGATTCTAAGGCAAGCATCATTCCCATGCCTCTAACATCTCTTATTATGGGATGCTTTTCCTTCAATTCAATGAGCTTATCTTTGAAATACCTTCCTGTATCTAAGGCTTTTGAGGGTAGGTCTTTCTTTATTATTGTATCAATCGTGGCACTTCCCGCCGAGCATGCAATCGGATTTCCAGCAAAGGTTGAAGAATGTTCTCCTACGTTCATACAGTTGGCAATTTCCTCCTTAACAAATGTTACACCAGCAGGAACTCCAGAAGCTACTCCCTTTGCTACACACATTATATCCGGAACAGCGTTCCAATTTTGGCCGGCCCACATTTTTCCTGTTCGTCCAAGGCCTGTCTGAATTTCGTCAAATATCAATACTAGGTTTTTTTCTGTACATACTTCTCTCACTGCCTTCACATAATCTTCTGGCGGCATAATTATACCAGATTCTCCTTGAATTGGTTCGACGATCACAGTACCAATACTTTCATCTATGGCATCCCTAAGAGAAGATATATCTCCAAAAGGAACGAATTTTACTCCATCTAACAAAGGATTGAATGACTTGCGATATTTTGCGTTATACGTGACAGACAGTGCACCAAACGTTTTTCCGTGATAGCCACCATACATGGAAATAACTCCATTTTTTTGTGAAAATTTTCGTGAGAATTTCAATGCAGCCTCTACAGATTCAGCTCCACTATTGCTAAAGAAAATCTTCCCGAGGTTATCAGGCGCTATAGATTTTAACTTTGACAGAAATTCAAGTCTGCTATCATTATAGGTAGACATATGGGATACCATGAGTTTGTTTATTTGCAATGTTATTGCATTAATGACATCTTTATTGCAATGTCCTATGATGGCTACCCCATATCCGCCCATACAGTCAATGTATTCCTTTCCTGATGTGTCCCAAATTGTTGCATCTTGGGCTCTATCCATAGTAACAGGAAATCTTTGATATAGATTTATCAAAAATGCGTCTTCATTGAGATTCAATTCGAGATCACCGTACAATCTGTATGATTTATAGCAGACGTAATTGGGTTAGACACCTTACCTGACGATATTATCACTTCTTTAGCGCCTATCAATAGGGCTTCTGTGCTAGCCAATATCTTTTTTTCCATTCCAAATCCTATTTTCGGCAACTGTTCTTTTGCTTCATCTCTTGTAAGTTTTTTCACCAGTTTGTCTTCTAAATGTAAACCATTCACGTTAGTTAAAAAAATGACTTTATCTGCCTTTAGATTACCTGCTATGTAAGCTGCCGCCCTGTCGCCATCGACATTCAAAAATTCATACTCTTCACTCATTGCTATAGGGGATACTACGGGAACAAAGCCACTTTCAGTAAGAGTGTTCAAAAGAGTTGTTTCAACAGAGTTTATTTTTCCAGTATATCCTCCTTCAATAATCATTTTGCGCCCTTTTTCATTTAGCACTGTCAGCTTTGTTTTTCTTACTGCCTTTAACATGTTATCATCTATTCCCGAAATCCCCACTGCTCTTATGCCTCCCTGGACTAGCATTCTGACTATTATCTTGTTTATCTTTCCAGACATTACCATAGTGTAAATTTCAGCTGTTTCCTTATCGGTGAATCTACTTCTTATACCACTGGGAGAAACAATAAATTTCTGTTCCTTTCCAAGCTTTGTAGCGACGTTGGTTACTTCATTACCTCCACCATGAACCAGCACTAGTTTCTCTTTTTGCGAAATTTGGCGAATATCATCAATTATTGTTGGATGCAATTCATTAAGAACACTTCCACCAAACTTTATGACAATCATACCGGTGTTAATGGTGTATACCTGAGCCCATCAGTTTCACTAAACCCACACATCAGATTCATGTTCTGCACGGCAGAACCGGCAGCTCCCTTCATTAAATTATCCGAGGCTGAAAGCGCAACTATTCGACTTGTGTTTTCATCCATGTCGAAACCTACGTCACAGAAATTAGAACCAACAACGAATTTTGGATCTGGGAATTTATAGAATCCCTTTTTATCTCTTATTAGTCGAATGAATGGTTCTTCCTTATACGAATTTCTATAAGCCTTCCATAGTTCAATCTCTGACATTGGTGAATTAAGAAATACATGATTTGTTGTTAGTATTCCCCTTACTAGATTTACGGCATGAGGAGTCATACTTACTTTGATTCTCTCACCTGATAAGATGCTTAATTCTTGTTCTATTTCACCTGTGTGTCTGTGTTTTGTAGGTTTGTATGGTCTTATCACCCCATACCTCATTGCATGATGAGTTCCCGAGCTGTCCGTCGAACCCGCACCCGAAGAGCCTATCTTACTATCTACAATAATATGACCTGTATCAATCAGCTTATTTTCAATTAATGGCTTTAGTGCCAAAATTGAGGTTACTGCCATGCATCCAGGACATGATACTAATTGTGCGTCTTTGATTTCATTTCTACGAATCTCCGGAATGCCGTAAACAGATTTGGAAAGTAAATCCGGATAAGGATGTTCCCAACCATACCATTTTACATAATCTTCTGCATTCTTCAAACGGAAATCTGCCGATAGATCTACCATCTTGATTCCTGTACTGTATAATTCCTTGACTATGTTCAATGCGTTACCATGAGGAACAGATACAAATATCAAATCACATTGTTTTGTTAATTTGTCCAATTCCATCGACGAGAATGTTAGATTTATGAAACCTTTCAGACTAGGATGTATTCTGTGGACGTACTGTCCTGCGTTCTGCCTAGAGGTTAAGACACTTAATTCAACATCCGGATGAACTACTAGCAGCCGTAAGAGTTCACCACCAACATATCCCGAAGCGCCGATTACTCCTACTTTCATTTCATTTTATCCCTTTACCGAAATTTCTACTATGACATCTTATGAATTTTGTTATCCTACCCGTATGAATTGACTGTGCCGCTTGCAATTCTAAAGTATTTGCTCCTGCAATGTCAGACTTACAGACGGCCGATGCTCCTCTAAATTCTACAGTATTATTCAGCTCATGCACCAAATATCCTCTTTGTTTATCTTCCATGAGATCTACTCCCAAGATTCCGCCTCCCACAGCACTTGAAGCTTTTAGGACAATTTCTTGTAATTCTGCTGTTAATGGGGCCTCTTCCGTTCTGCCACCAACAGCTACATTTGTCCTCCATTCATTTTCTGAAGAGTATCTGTATACTGAGGCTACTATTTTATCTCCTATCACAATGCATCTAATATCACGTGAAGGGCGATCAACTAATTCCTGGAAATAGTAGATTCTGGAAAATGAATTATCGTTATCTTGTCTTGAATCCAACAACATTTCAGCCATTGATTGATCTTTTATTTGGTAAACACCACGTCCCCATGAACCGATAATTGGTTTGACTACCAGCGGAAATCCAAGATTTTTCATACACTCTCTTGCTGATTCCGTACTAAAGACAAAAGTAGTTTTGGGAGTTGGCACATTATTCTTTTTCAAAACCATCGAGGTGATTAGCTTGTTACCACAAATTTCACTGACATTGAATGTATTTACAACAGAGAAGCCTATTTGTTCCAGACAATAAGTTAAATGTAAACCCCTGTTATGACTTATCACTCGCTGTAATATAATATCGCCAAACGAAAGATTCTGTTTACTTGATTCGGTATCAAATGTTAGTAATTTGCCGTCTACTAATGTTGCGTCTAATCCTTTTTCTTTGACCTTGCTGTATATTTTTTTTTCTTCAAATCTTAGTTTGTCATATATAATGCATATTGTATTCAACTATTGTCCCCAGTCTTCCCCGACTGATTCGGCTTGTTTCATCTCCACACTATTCTGAGTCTTTGATACAATCTCAAAGTCGGTGCCACAGTCTGGACATGTAATGATTTCTCCAACCATCGCGTCCTCCGGTATGGTTAGTTCAGCTCCACAATCCATACATTCTTTTTTCATTTTTATTTATCTCCTTTCCTCTTTAGATAAGTCCTTTGATAATTTATTAGCAATAACTGTTTCCATCCCCCATAACTCTATAAAACCTTTTGCAAGGTTTTGATCGAATACAGAGTCTGAAGCATATGTCGCCAGTGTCTGTCTGTAAAGTGAATACTTGGATTTTCTTCCCACTACTTTGAAAGATCCATTTTGCAATTTCATTTTAACTTTTCCTGAAACTCTATTTTGAGTTGCATCTATAAACTTATCCAAGTCTTCTCTAAGAGGATCAAACCATAACCCAGAATAAACCATCCAACTCCACTTATCTTCCACCAATTGCTTGAAACTCAATTCGTGTTTAGTCAGAACAAGTTGTTCCAGATCTTTGTGGGCTGCGAGGATAGTCAGAGCTGCAGGGGCCTCGTATATTTCCCTCGTTTTTATTCCTACTACTCTGTCTTCTATGTGGTCTACCACACCAACTCCATGTTTGCCGGCTTTGACATTCAAATATCTAATAATGTCCAACAAACTCATTTTTTTATTATCAACTCCTACTGGTGTGCCCTTCTCAAATTCTATTTCTAAGTATTCAGGTGGTATCATCTTATTCTTGACCAAACTAAAAATTTCTTCCGGAGGTTCTATCCAAGGGTCTTCTAATTGACCTGCTTCGATAGCCCTTCCCCATACATTTGTGTCAGTGCTATACTTTTTAATTTCATCATTTAGTGGAACATTATTTTTTTTTGCGTATGCCACCTCACGATCCCGTGTCAAATTCATCTCCCTTATCGGAGCAATTATCTTGATGGTTGAATCAATTGATGACATTGCAATATCAAACCTAACCTGGTCGTTTCCTTTTCCTGTGCACCCATGCGCAACTGCAGCTGCACCTTCTTGCGCAGCTACTTTCATTATTTTCTCTGCAATCAGTGGACGAGCTAGAGCAGTAGAAAGAGGATATTTTCCTTGATAGAGACCGTTTGCCTTAATTGATCTGTAAACATATTTCTCTACAAACTCATTTTTTGCATCGATGTTGACATGCTTTATAGCACCAAGTATCTTTGATTTTTTTCTAATTGCATCAAAGTCATCTTCTTGACCACAGTCAACGGTGGTCGTAATTACATCCATTTTCTGCTTATTTTGTAGATATTTTACGCATACTGATGTGTCCAAACCACCAGAGAAAGCTAATACAACTTTTTTATTGGACATTACTAATGCAACCCATATTATAATCGACTTATATTTTTTGGTTAATCTCAAAAACACGCTTGTGAAAATGAAAACTATTAAAAACATACATGATCAATAACTTCTATGCATTACGGGTATAACTTTGAAGAAGTAAAACAAAAAGTATTTTCCGCTTTATCTGAAAACTACGCTGGTCTATCCGGAATTGAATTGGCCTCAAGGACCAAGATAAATCGAATGACCCTTACAAAATACTTGAACCTAATGCTGGCACAAGGATTAATTCGAAAAAAAAAATTGGAACCGTTAATGTATGGTACTTGGACAAAGATGCCCCCCAAATTGAATTTCCAATAAATATCCACAATTTACAACAAAAATTTTTAGATTGTCTGGTCCAGGGTAATGAATCACAAGCAATTAACATAATTTCCAATTTGCTATTTTCAACGATATCAAAGGAGAGAATAATATTTGATATTATTTTACCAACTTTGAATATATTAAATGATATGTATGATAGAGGCAAGATAAGCGAAAGTGAGAAATTGCTAGTTTCAAATACTGCCTTAGATCTTGTATTGATGACGAAGTTTGTTTCTACGACAGACACACCAAAATTAAGAGCCTACTCGATAGTCGTTTCTGGGTCAGAAGAGGTAACATATCTGGCAAGAATTGCCTCTGTAGCTTTGCATTTGATGGGGTGGCATTCGCTATATTTGGGCAATGTTGAAAATAAAATAGATCCATTTTTCGATATAGATATTCAAAGGCTTATTTCTAAAAAATTAAAAAATGTAAATGGATTGTCTGCTGTAATCATATTTTCCTTTAATGCTAACACATTGAAATTCTTGTCAAATACTGTCAATGCATTAAGGAAGAAGATTGAAAATAATTTACGGATTGCAGTATATACTAACAACGACTTGTTGCAAGTATCACATGAAATGGACGTTGATTACAGTACAACAGAATTAGGAGCACTTATTGATTGGGCAAAAGATGAATATCGCAACACATTATCTTAAAATTATTTCAAAAGTATGGAGATCGAAATTTATTTTTTGGACGCTTGTTACCAGCAGTAAGAACCTGTATCTAGCTACCTTGCAGAATAGATACAATAAATATTCTTAAATTTTCAATATAGGCCTTTGTAGGATCTGTCATATGGAATTCGCTATTCCACATCGTAGGTATGCAAGTTGGAAATAATTGGAAACATAATGATAATTATTCAGTAAGTCTTGAAATATTGCAGTTGGCTGTTTGTTCCGGATTTGTAATTTGTCTCGTTATAAAAAATCCAACAGATAATTTTATTCATTATCCGCTTTTAGGTGATTGTATCAACGATTGTGGTATCTTACGTGGCCATTACGAACTGACAATTTGGTTTGAATCTATCTAAGAACCTGCAATTAAAGTCAAGGCTTAGAATGAATTTGCGACCCGAAATTTATGCTATGAATGTATTTACAAGTGGGCCGAAAGGGATTTGAACCCTCGGCCTTTCGATTATCAGTCGAACGCTCCGCCAAGCTGAGCTATCGGCCCATAAATCGAATTAATATGACGATATTTATTCTTGTGGATATGAAAGCGAAGGACAAAAATGCATTTAAGTCATGCAGCAAACTATCTAACTTGTTAATTGGTACCTCGGATAAAAAATGCCGCTATTGTCACAAAAATCAAAAATGACTTGGCAAAAAATGCCGCTCGAAATGTTGCAAAGTTTCTGGATGAAAAAAAGGTTAAAGTATTCTCAATCGAACAACTTGGTGCTAATAATGTTCATTTAGTTGATCCTTCAGAGCTAGCTAAAACCAATCTTGATCTAGTATTTGCCATAGGAGGAGATGGTACGACTCTGCGCGCCTTTAGAATAATAAGTGAGAGTACACCGGTTTTCAGCCTAAATATTGGAGGAACCAGAGGGATATTGGCAGAGGCTAATACAAAACCAATTGAAGAACAGTTGCAGGATATTTTCAACGGAAATTATTTTTATGACAAAAGATTGCGATTGCAGGCAAAGATTGATGGAAAAATGGCTGGTGCCGCACTCAACGACATTGTCATAACAAGGACAAATTTAACCAAGACTCCTGTTGTTACTATTAAAGTACTCGATTACCCTATCTCACAGAAAATGGACGGAGTTATAATTTCTACTCCGACAGGTTCAACTGGACATGCTCTTTCTTTAGGTGGACCAATAGTTCATGAGAATATGAAATGTGTGATGATATTACCTATTGCTCCGGTTAACAAGACACCGGCACTAATCGTCGATATAAACGATATTGTAATCAGTTCGACTGACAGCTCAAAGATAATTATTGACGGTCAACAGGTTTTTGACTCAAGGTGGAAAAGTAACATCGTCATCTCTAAATATCCATATGATGGAGTATTCCTACGGATTGGTAAAAGGGGCATAAGGCAGCTTGAAAAACTTGGATTCTAGAACAGAATCAAAATTTGCCTTGGACGCAACAGCATTTTACCAGGGATTTCATTTGCATTCCAAAAGTACTTGCATTACATCAGATTTAGTATTTGACGAAATTTCTCATATTCAAAGGAATCTTTCAATTTTGGAAACTCTGGTATCAAATAGGAGAATCATGATATTTGAGCCTGATATTATGTCATTGAAATTGGTCCGAGATACTGCAAAACAAACAGGGGAAGAGAGACTTACTGATGCTGATATTTCAATCCTTGCTCTTGCGAAAGGTAACGATGCAACACTAGTTACCGATGACTTTGCCGTATGTAATCTAGCGAAAATCTTGTCAATTAAATTACTCAACTTAGGAACAAAGGGAATCCGGGAGACAAGAAAATGGGTTAAGTTTTGTAAAAGTTGTGGAAGAGGATATGCCCCAAAACATACGATCTGTGAGATTTGTGGTAACAAGTTGAGTATTCGATATAAAAAAATGACAAATTCAGATATTACCTAATTATTGAATGATTATATTGTTATTTGAGTACCTAATTCACATGAATCACGTTTGGATTTAGGATCTTTATGTATATTGAATTTGTATTTTTTTCACTATTGTCATGGATAATTTTTGAATCGTTTCCGAATTTTTTGATATAAGCCGTGATGATTAATATCCAAGGCACAATTGATTTTTCCTTCGAATCAAAATGAAGATTTATCATATTGTTTTTGGGTTCATAGTTTAGATACCCTGAGTAGCTTATCTTTAGGGCCGAATCTACGATACGTATTATATCATCAATACTTTGACAGTTTAAGTCGCTACTAAATTTTTCAATCTCACCAATTAAAGATGAATAATTACTATCTTGCTTGATTGACACGTCTAGTAATATTTGTGTAAGATCATCTTCTACCAATTTAGTCAAAATTAATGCCTCCTTTGGAATCCTGTTACTCAGTATACTAGGATTTATTCTAAGAGCTTTTTTCCATTTCTCGTCAAACAATTTGATATAAGAATTACAAAATGCATCCGGTGTCAATATTAGAGATGCCTTTCCATTAGTACTGTCGATGAAAATTATTTTTTTGAAATCGAAAATTATTATGTTCCCAGAAACATTGTCCGACCTAACTTCTACTCCGGTTGGAAACGTTACATCATTGTCATTAGCAAAAGATTGAATGCCAAGTAGAATATTGATTTTTACACCTCTCTTAACGGCCTCTGATATAGCAGCCTTAGATTGAAAGACAACATTTTGTCCCCATGAGTCCAGAATAAAGTTAATATTTGATTTGGTTGAAGAAATCAGTTCTTCAATTTTTTGCACTACTGCATTGGGTTCGAGAACCAGGTACTTTTTTTCTTCATACGGCTTTTTCCCCTCATCTCTCAATTTCTTCAGACTATTCAAAATGTTATGCATCGATGCCAATCTCCCTTGTTCCATTGTAATAAGGTCACCGAATGCTTCGTCAGGCGGTGTTGCTGTAGCTATCATTGGTTTTTGACTTGAAATAGTTGAAAGTTTTTTTCTTTCTAATTTTTTTAAAGTCGTGTAAATCTTTGTTCGAGGAAGATTCGAATAATAGGCTATCTCACTTGCTCCTAATGTTCCTTTTGAAACCAATGTGATGTATGCCATAGACTCATATTTTGATAGCCCGAATTCTTCAAGATTCGCTACGAGATCCAGGTAATTTGGTATATCATCAGGACGTTTAATCATGAGCACTTTTTTTTAAATGTGGACGTAAAGCAGGATGTCAATTTGATTGGACAAAAGATAAGAAAATTTAAGAGCTGAATATCTCAACACGCCTTAACTTGGATGAACATTCTCACAATGCGGTATTCCTCCTAACACGATATAAGCACAAAATTATCAATTAAAAACTTCCTAATCAAATGCAAAACACTATTTTGAGATAATATTATTGAAATTTTTCTAGTCTTTTTCACAGGATTTCGATAATTTTTTCCTAGTCTTTGTTCAATTTATTTTGGTCCTTGACCAATATAGATTCACAATGTAGTACTTCAAAGGAATACTCAAAGTTTTAGTGATTATATGAGCTTAGCTCCACAGGAACTAGAGAATAGTGCCAGTAAATACGCAGCTGAGGCAATTAGGTTGGACTCGGAGGGTTCCAATGGACATGCAATTAGTGCTTATCAGCGAGCAGTAGAAGCGTTGGTAAAGTTGGTGCAAATCTATCCTGATTACAAATTGAATAAAATTTACATGGAGAGGGCAAATTCCTATAAAAATAGAATCAAGGCCCTGCAGATGTCTAATTCATTATATGACTCTGAAATCAACAAGGGAAGACAATTTGATCAGAAATCAGTAAATTCAACGAATTCAATTCTTAACAATATACATACTTCAAAGAAGAGGAACGAACCCAACGGGGGATACAGTTTGGACTTTGAAGAATTACTTATGACTGACAAACCGAAGGTAACATGGAACGAAGTAATTGGTTTAGATGATGCAAAGAGAGCTATGAGAGAATCCATAGTCTATCCGACTATAAGACCTGATCTACTACCACTGGGCTGGGCAAGGGGAATTCTGTTGTTTGGACCTCCTGGTTGTGGAAAGACTTTACTTGCAGCAGCAGCGGCAGCCGAAATTGATGGATATTTCATTAATGTTGATGCCGCTTCGATGATGAGCAAATGGCTGGGCGAGGCAGAAAAAAATGTTTCTAAATTATTTTCCATGGCGCGCAAGTTACATGATAGTGAAGGTGTTCCGGTTTTGATTTTTGTTGATGAAATAGATTCTCTTTTGGGTAATAGAAACAGCGAAGTGGGAGGCGAAGTCAGGGTAAAAAATCAATTCCTTACCGAGATGGATGGCATAAACGGGAAATCAAGAGAATCAAAACTATATGTTATTGGTGCAACTAACAAACCTTGGAGCTTGGAGGCAGGTTTTCTTAGAAGATTTCAAAAGAGGATTTATGTTTCGCTTCCCGATAGGGCTTCTAGAATCAACCTTTTTGGTCAGTATACTACAAGATTGCAAATGGAATCTTCATTGAAAATTGAAGATCTTGCAAAGTTATCAGAAGGTTACAGTGGCAGTGACGTTAAGGACATATGCCAATCTGCTCAACTGCGTGTCGTAGACGAGCTATTTCAAAGCGGCAAGGGGCTGGATAGTGACGCAAGCACACGATCAATTACGGAATCAGATTTTAAAGAAATTTTAAAGATGAGAAGGCCTAGTGTTAGTGTGGATATGATTCGAGCATATATGAGATGGAGCGAACAGTTTAAAGCTCTCTAGATTGATTTTCCCTTTTCGTAACTCTCAATAGCCTGAGTAATTTTTTCTATTGCTGATTCCTTGCCTTCCCAACCTGAAATCTTTACAAATTTCCCTTTCTCTAACTCTTTGTAATGTTCAAAGAAGTGTTTTATTTGGTCTTTCAAATACTGTGGTATATTTTCGATATCACGAATAGCAGAGAAACTCGGGTCAATTTTCGACGTCGGAATAGCCACTATTTTTGAATCATGACCTTCTTCATCTTCAGTCTGCAGTACGCCTACTGGTATCACTTTAATTAGAGATAAGGGCGCCAAGGGCGTTTCTCCCAGTACGAGTACATCAACAGGATCTCCATCTTTTTCCAATGTGTTTGGTAAAAATCCATAATTGCACGGATAATACATTGCTGTAAACAATCTCCTGTCTACTTTGATAAAACCGCTTTTCGTATCATATTCATATTTTATATTACTCCCCTTGGGGATTTCTATAATTGCTGAACACTCATCGGGCGACTGCTTGATAGACCCAATTCCTTGATTTGTTGTCATGATATTTTGTTATTTAGTGCTATTTATATTCGAAAAGGTTCAAGTTAAATAATGAATTTACCATTTGTAATAACTATTGACTTGATATTGAATTATTCCAGATGGTTATCTTGAATTTTGATAAAATTATAAAAGAGCAAAGAATGGCTCGCACTCCGCTTGTTAAACTTTATTTAATACTTGGTATCAAAATATTTCCTTGTCTTTTAACACCTGGAAGAAAATGATGGATTAACAAAATAGAATAATCAATGAAGCGTTCAAAAGTCAATCCCAAATGTTAAGTGATGCGATTAAAGAATTCAGTCAAAACAATCCAAGAATGATAAGCAATGCTATACAACAACAAGCCGAAATTTTTAACCAAATAATTCAACAGCAGAGCCGAATATTTGCTGACGCTATGAAACAATTCGACGAAAAAAAGACTAAGGCGTTACGAGATGGGACTGATCTAACGAGTAATATGAATAATGCTAAGCGGCAGAATAAGAGAAAATAGTAATAAGCAAATCATGTGTCAAATCCTCCTATGGAATCTCAAGAAGCTCAAGAATAACAAGGAAACTTATAGTCATGCTGCCATTTGTCTAGTGTATTTTTCAGCGTGTTGCTTCCCGTCATCAAATACAACCTTT
>Ga0193715_1000072_pt1 | contig 26185 bp, 19 predicted proteins | sample U2m2metaG_FD_143040 | JGI IMG/M metagenome (GOLD analysis project Ga0193715, IMG submission 143040) | Soil microbial communities from a riparian zone of the East river system, Colorado, United States - U2m2 | ecosystem: Environmental > Terrestrial > Soil > Riparian zone | place: USA: East River... | reverse complement strand
GCGCTTACGATTCACAGGCAGAACATTTTCTGCGCGCAGACGTGGACGTCGATGCGGACGCGATCGGGCACGAAGCAATGATCGTGAACGGCAAAGTGCGCATGTACTTCGGGCCGTTCCCAGCGCTCCTCCGTCTTCCGCTCAATTTCATCTACCCTGCGGGATACGGAAAATGGTCCCGGATTTCAGGATTTTGTGCTGGAGTCATTGCGCTGTTTGCCTTTGCCGGGCTCATGCGCACAGCGCTGTGTTCGTCGCCGCTTTCACCGCGCGCCCGTGACTGGCTCGGCAACGCGTGTGTAATTGGGTTCGCGCTCGCCTCGCCGTTGCTTTTCCTGCTTGGGAACCTTACCATCTATAACGAACCGATCATCTGGGGACTGGCCTTATCGCTAGGCGCGATTTTTTTCGCCTTCCGATCGCGAAAGGCCGAGGGTAGCGCCCTGACGGGCGCGTTGCTGGGATTCTCGCTCTGTGCCGGTTGTGCTTTGCTCTCCCGAGTCACCTTTGGCGCCCCTTTCATCCTGATCGCCCCGTTTCTTGCTCTAGCAATTCGGCCGGAGAATCGAATCATTAATCTCGCGGCGCTCCTCCTCCCGCTCGGCGCTGCGCTTGCCTTTTATATTTGGTTGAGCTACGCAAGATTCGGCAGCCCCTTCGGAGTAAACTTCGACTACTACATTAACCCGGTTCATGCCGAGTTCGCCCACAAATTTGGCGTGTTCAGCCCGCTCCGAATTCCTTACAGTTTTGCAGATTATTTCAGTTTGGTTCCTCCACCGCTTTACCTTCAGCGGCCTTTTCTCCGCGTTGACAGACATCTTCTCCCGAATTCCGCGCCCTTCTCGCTCCCCTTCAGCGAGACCTTTTTATCGGTTCCATGGTGCTCGAGCTGGCTTGTCGTGGGCGCTGTTTTGGGAACCGTCTGTCTCGTTCGACGAGGTCGAGCCGACTGCTTTCAGCGTTGGATTGCAGCGGCGCTCTTCGCACAGTTCGTCTGCATCTTATCCTACTTCGCCCTCGCGCAACGCTACGCGGCTGATCTCTATCCGCTTCTGGTTTTCTGTTTCATCGTCTTTTTAGGCGCAGGCGGAATCGTTCTGATTCGTGTGCGCCATATGTTAAACGGACTAATCGCCGTTTCGATCGTCATCAATCTCCTGGCCACGGCTTTCTGGCTGGCGTCCGACCCCAACCTTCCGCCCGAGACACGGATATTTTGGGGCACAATTGCAGGCGAACAGCCAGCCTCGATCAAATAAGCATGACAGCTTCTATTGCGCATTGGAGCGCAACCAGAGCGAGAACGGCGCATGACATTCGCTCTGAACTCCGTGCGATTTTTTTGTCAACGGAGAGAAACGCCGCCAGGGAAAAGAAAAGCAACGCAGGCAGGATAAGCCGTGGCGTCCAGTATCCAAAGAGCGCGCCCCAACGAACGAACGGGATCGGAAGAAAAATCACTAAGAAAAACGCGGTTCCAAGGATCGCAACGACATCTTCTCGTTGCAGTTTGCGATTGAAAAGATCTCGAGCGGCACGAAAAAGGCTCCATGGCACACCAATCAGAGCCAACAGCGTCCAGAGGATACCCAAAGACATAGACGCCTGCATGAGCGGAGTCTTCCACGGCCGCCTTGTCTTATCATCAGGCTCCCAAACGCTTCCGAGATCTTTGCCCGCCGGTGGAAGCTGAAATAAATTCATGGTGTCCGTGAAAACGCCAAGGTGCACTAACCCGAGATAGCTGTGGCGATGCGGCGCCAGAATTTCCCGCGCGAAATATTGGGGAGCGCGGAAAAGTTGAATGTCGTTGGCTTTGACCGAGAAAAGGTCACGGTAATCCATGTCAGGCGCTTCACCTTTAGCCAGCCAATGCTTTTCGGTGTTATAGCCGTGGACACGGCTGCTTGCCCAGAAGCTGTGGAGCGCAAGTGCACAAGGAAGAGCGAGACTGAGAGTGCAGACCGCGATAAAACGTTTCAACTTCCACCTCCGCTTCGCCCAAATGCCGATCAAAAGGAGGAAGCTGGCAGGGATAAGTGCCATAAAGCTGTACTTCGTCCACACCGCCACAGCTAATCCCAAGCCGAGAAAGGCGGCGTTCTTCAAAGTGGAACTTTGCTCAGACGAAAGGTTGCCGAAAAGGAAAAGCAGAAACACGAACAAGGGAATCGTGGCTGAATCCGTCCCAATGGTGGCCGCGTGGATAACTCGGACGGGGAGGAATCCCAGAAAGAAAACGAGACCCAAATGATTGAGACGTGAACTAAAACAGCGTTCTGTGTAGAGAAGAAACCACCACAACGCCAACGTATTTAGAGCTGCTTGCGCGATTGAAAGCGTGATTGGGAAAGCGTTGCTGCTCCCGATAAGCAGAAATAACCCGTGTCCTAGCCAGTAGTACGTCGGTGGGCTAGTTGTAGAAAAATCAAAAATCTTAGACCATTCCGTCAGTCGCTCGAAGTGAGGATAATAATCTGGTCCAATGTAGCCGCCGCGAAACGCAGCGAAGACTGAGAGAGCAAAAGGAATTCCCAGTGCGCACGCCCAGAGGACCCGGCAGATCGACGGCCTCGCTACTTTACTGGATTCGGCATTGGACGTTGTTGTGGCCATCCAGAATAAGGTAGAAAATAGCGGTCTGTTTGCGACATGAGTTTCAGTATAAGTAGAGACTGTGACGGTTAGCGAAGCATCGAAGCCTGACAATGGCCGCGAATTTTGGATCGCCGCCGGCCTGTCGCTGTTCGCGGCGCTTGGCTTTTACTTCTCAACCAACGCGACGCTGCGCGATCTGGATTACACCAGCCAGATCGCTTCGGCTTTGCTGCGTGGCCACCTGGGCCTTCGGGAACAACCACCCGACTGGCTTAATGAAATGATCCCGTACGGACATCGATACTATTCAGCCTTCCCTCTGGGCGCGGTGCTTAGCATGCTTCCGATCGCACTTCTGCAGAAAGCAGGACTAATCCAGAATTTTCCCGGACGCGTGTTAGCCGCGTTGATTGCTGGTTCTTGTGTTTATTTCTTCTTTCAACTCGCAAAGGCATTCGGAGCCGATTCTTCCAAGCTCGAAGGAACTTCACTGGTTCGGCGGATTTTGCTGGCCTTGTTCCCCATTTTCGGGACGTGGACGTGGTGTAATCTCGGGTTCGGCGGAGCATGGCAAATCGCTCTCGGTCTCGCCTTACTGGGAGAAACTGCAGCGCTCTATTTCACGTTGGTGCGACCGTCCCCTTTTGTCGCGGGAGCGTTCTTCGCACTGGCTTTTGGCAATCGCACCGAGCTGCTCATCACGTTACCCCTTTTTCTTTACTTTCTCTGGCGCCGCTCAAGCCCAACCGCGCTCAACTGGAAGAATTTTAAGCAAGAGCTTTGGGGAAATAGGCCCATGGCGATCCGTTTTCTAAGTGTGCCAGCAACTCTCGCGCTCCTGACGGCTGCGTATAACTTCGCGCGATTTCACTCAATTTTCGATTTTGGCTATCTTCACATCCCGGAAGTGCCTCAGGAACCCTGGTACGAGCACGGGCTGTTTTCGATCCATGCCATTCCGTGGAATATCTACACGATGCTCTTTCAAGGGTTTGAGAATATCTCTTACTTTCCTTACATCCAACCAAACGGATTTGGATGCTCAATCTTCCTTGCCAGCCCATTCCTATGCCTACTTTTTCGCGAGGGCGGAAGATACAAGGTCACCGCATGGATGGCGATAGCCGTCTTGACGCTCGTTCTTTGGTGTCACGGAAACCCCGGAAGCTGGCAATTTTCGTATCGCTACGCCATGATTCTCCTTCCCTGGATATTTCTGGTACTGACAGGCAATGGCCCAGCGAAAATCAGCGTCAGCGAAATCTCGCTTTTCGTGGTTTCGATTGCGATTAACGCAATGGCTACTTGGCAATTTCTTTGGACCGACCAAATCCAGCCTTAGCATCAACGGAATGCGCGGCATGGAAAACTTGCGTCACGATTGTTTTCTTGATCGGGCTCGCTGATTCTTTAACAGATATCCGTGGTCGTCTGCGGGTAAAAAAAGGCAGTTGAACGTTTGACGGAAAAAATCGCCCGTTTAGGATTTGCGCCTACGCCTGCACCCCGAAGTCCCGGCAGCCGCCGGCCGAAGACGGGTGTGGATCGTAGATCGAGGATTTAGGAATGTTAGCTCTGATTTATTTCGCGTTGGCCATTTGTGTCGGCGACTTTTTTTGCCGACGTTTTTATCGCTTCGTGTCGGTTGCGCATCGGTGCGCGGCAGCATTACTCGTAGGGCTACTAATCAGTGCGTGGTTCACCTATTTGGCTGGACTCGCATTTGCATGGACGGCGAGGCCGCTCTTATGGGCTAATCTGTTGTTCTTTCTGGCGGTGCTCGCGCTGCTGAGCTGGCCCAAATGGAAGCACAGAATTGTTAAACCCGCTCCAGATGCGGCTCACCTTTCCCAAACAGCCGAAAGATATGTTCCACGCCCTAATGGCTCTGGCATAGCTGACTGGCTAGTCATTGCTGGATATGTGGTCCTCGTATCATGGATGATGTTTGCCTCTTTTAATTCCGGCGGTGGCAAGCTAAAGATCTCCAACCCAGAGTACAGCGATTTCGGGCCCAATACTGCCCTGATGCAGAGCTTCGCAGTGGGACATAACTTTCCAACTGAGTACCCGCACTTCTCAGGCGACCGCATCCGTTACCATTTCCTCTTCTACTTTCAGGCGGGAAACCTTGAATTCCTCGGACTCGATCCGGCTTGGAGTCTGAATCTGCTTACCATAACCACGCTGGTGGCGATGCTCATCGTCGTGATGACACTCGGCGAAATGCTTTTCAATTCCCGTACTGTCGGGCGGCTCGGCTCTCTCCTGTTCTTCTTTTTCGGCTCGCTTTCTTACGTTCCGTTCCTTCAAAAGCAGGTCTCAATCCGCGCTGCGATCGAAGCTGTTAAACACCGAGGCGACTTTCTCTCAAGCATTTTCCCATATCGCGGGGAAACGTGGGGTACGTGGTCGCAAGTGACCTATCTCAATCAGCGGCATTTCGCCAGCGCGATTGGAATTTTTCTACTTGTGTTGGTTTTTCTGGTCATCCGCTATCGCGCTGTGCCACCAAAGCGAGCCAAAATACGTCCTTCTACTGATGCGATCACGCCAGAGCCAAACGCGGTGCCGGAAACTGCAACGAAACTAGTCTCTGACGATATCACGCAGCTGGAAGCTTTTGCAGAATCATCAAAAGAGGAGGCAGCTTCAGTCTCGGAGAGCGAGGACGCTTCGCACAGCGAAGCAGCTACAGAACTGGCAACAGAAGCAAAGCAAGAAACTGTTCATACGTCGGAAGGTTTTCCAGATCTACAAAAGCAGACGGCTTCAGTTTCCGGGAGCGAGGACGCTTCGCACACCGAAGCGGCTACAGAACTGGCAACAGAAGTAAAGCCGGCAGAATCTTTCCGCGCCACCGTACCAGGCTTCATCTTTTCAGGGGTACTATTAGGCCTCATACCAATGTGGAATAGTGCGCTGTTTATCGCGGCAGCTGCTGTGTTGGGAGTGTTGCTCATTTTGTTTCCACTGCGGCTGCAAATGCTGGCTTTGGCTATCACCGCGGGCCTGATTGCTCTGCCACAGATGCTCTATTTGGGGACTGGCAGCGGCAGGGCACCGATGCCGCGCCTCTTTCACTGGGGTTATATGGTTGACCAGCCAACGGCTATGAATGTGGCCAAGTATCTTGGTTTTACCTTTGGTTTCAAGTGGTTGTTAATTGCGCTGGCGCTGATTTTTGCTAGCTGGTTCCAAAGGCGCCTGTTCCTGGCAGCCTTGAGCCTGCTTGGAGTTGCGTTTTGCTTCCAGTTCACGATCGAGGTCCTTGCCAATCAAAAGTTTTTGCACATCTGGGTAATCATCGCCAACCTGTTCGTCGCCTTTGCGCTCTGGCGTTTGTGGCGCCTCTCACTGGGTGGAACTACACTGCCCGGGAAATTCGTTGCGACTGTTCTTTTCCTCCTAGTCATTCCGGGTGGCGTCATTGATTTCTTTCCGATTCACAACACTGGCTGGAGCGAAGTACAGTATCGGAACGATCCATTGATCGATTGGCTCAATAAAAACACGAAGCCGCGCGATATCTTTCTGACGGATCGCTTTGTTACTCATCCTATTCTGATGGCTGGACGCCGCGTCCTTTATGGCTGGCCCTACTACGGATGGTCAGCCGGTTACGATGCGAGTAAGCACGACAAGCTATATACAGAGCTGTTCGAGGGCAAGGACCCCTGGAAAGTATATCATCTTTTGAAAGACAATGGCATCAAGTACGTGGTTTACGACAATGCGGTTCGGCAGGGTCAGTTCATCAAGCGACCGAACGAACAGCTGTATGCCACTTATTTTCCGAAGGTGTTTGAAGACAGCAGATACAACGGACTGGTTATTTACAAGGTGCCAGACACATCGCCTCCCAAGCTGAACGCTCTGCCTGAGGGAGTAACAAACATGTTTGAAGGTGGCAGGGGAACCGGCAAAGGAGAATTCGATTTACCCAGCGGAATGTGCATTGATGGCAACGGAAACATTCTGGTCGCCGACACTGGTAACGGACGCATCGAGAAATTCTCGCCGACTGGCACTTTTCTTAGTGTTATAGCAAGTAAGGGAAGCGGCCACGGGCAATTAGGAGAGCCGAACGGAATCGCCGTTGACCGCAGTGGCAATATTTACGTAGCAGAAGTCGCGTCAAATCATCGTGTGCAGAAATTAGCTCCCGATGGAACATTCATCGCCGAGTGGAAAGGGCCCGACACCGGATTTTACGGACCGCGCCGTATCGCTATTGGCCCGGATGACTCTGTCTATGTCGACGATCAAGGCCGGACGCGAATCGTTAAGCTCAGCCCGGATGGACACGTGCTCTCGAATTGGGGCAGCAAAGGCTCTGCCGATGGACAATTCAATGACCCTACTTCTGTCGCCGTTGATTCCACCACCGGTAAAGTATACGTCGCCGATCCAATTAACAAACGCATCCAAGTATTTGATCAAAACGGAAAGTTTCTGACTAAATGGCTAATCCCCGAATGGGGACGGCCGGCAGGCTTTGAAGACTTGGCGATCGATTCGAAGGCGGGTCGGTTATACGCATCCAGCGCAAACATGGACGCAGTGCTCGTTTTTGATTTGAGTGGAACCAGAATTGGCACGCTGGCGCCAAAGCCGCCGGATCGGTTCGGCGGCCCATCAGCCCTGGCTTTGTTTAATCGGAAGCTATACGTCCTAAACATGTATGGGAATAGTGTAAGCGCGATCGATCTCTAAACGATAAGAAGCCATCGCATCGAATAACCCTACGCCGTTTTGGCGTTTTGATTCTGCAGACCCGATGCCCAGCCTTATTGACCTATCTCAGAGAAAATTGCGACTTCTTACATTCCGCGTTCTATTACTCGGCTTCTCACTTGTTAGTCTGGTCATTTGCGCGTGGGGTGCCGCGGCGCACTACCGGAAAGCCACTTGGGGAGATCCGTGGCAGCCGATTGGTTGGCTGCTTAGCATGTTCTTCTTGCTTTGCGCCTTCCTGCCAGACCCCCGTGGCCTGGCGACCGGTTTCAAGTCCCTAATAAAGCCGACGACAGCGTTTTTTCTTTTCTGGATCCTGTTCTTTATAGTCTCGCACCTTTGGAATTTCCGCACCTCGCCCTGGAACGGTAACGCTCTATTTGATGAGTCCGGTTGGGACCTGTATTTCCTGAAGAGTCGTATTATGGGTCATCCATTTCAGCCGGTATGGCCTGATCATATTATGATGGCGCGAGAGACCCTTTTCCATTATTATGTTTGGGCATTTCTACGTCTGTTCGGCTACAACATTTTGTCTTATGAGGCAGCCCTCTGTGTTATTTGGTGTACGATCTTTATCTTTACTCTACTGTTAGTTCACCTACTTTTTAGATCTTACATTGTCACGTCGGTTACTGCGCTGGTCTTTAACTTCCTGCCCTTTGCATTCATCTTTACCTTTGCTGGATATCGCTACCCTATGTCGACTGCTTTGGGCGTGGTCTCTCTATACTTCTTGCATCTCGGCTTCAAAAGTGCCTCTTCTTTTTGTCTTTCGCTGGGTGGCATTACGGCGGGACTGTGCCTTGCGGCTGCCATACCTGGCAAGCAGTATGTGTTGGTCCTTCTGCTTTTTGCCCTCCTCTACACCGGTTTACATCTCAAGACCTTAAAGCGGAGCGCCAATTGGAGTTCGGTTTCTCTAATCGTTTATGGGTTTCTTGCGGGAGGCATGCCAATCCTTTGTTACATCGTATTTAATCGAGCAGACTACACTTATTACGAAGGGACATTTATTCACCGATTCTGGCAAGCGATGCAGGGGCATCCTTCGCCCAATGACATGCACTTTTACGTGAGCCGGATCTGGAACTGTTTTTTTAAGAACCCGGGCGAACGGCAATTTATTCCCGATGTGTTGCCTATTCCGCTGCCATACTACTTTTTTTTGCTGCCTGGTCTTCTTCTTGCGTTAGTCAAGAGACGTTATGAAATAGCAATGCTGGCAACAATCCCTGTTGTCGGAGGTTTTGTGGCAGGTGCCGAAGAGCGCCGCGTGGGGCTTCTGCCAATGCCATTCTGGATCATCCTCATGGGGTTTGCCTTTGCTGGTCTTTTGAGACTGAGACTGCCTCCTGGATTTAAGATCATCATTCTCGGGGTCGCAAGCTCTGCACTGGCATGCGGTTTTGTTCCCTCAATTCAATACATCTATGGAAAGACCAAGAGTCCCTTTTCGGTTTACCACTTCGCCCAAGCAGAAGTTGCTGCCTCGCGTTTCCTGAAAGACATCGTTGCCGGAAGGGAGCCGACAAACCCGCACCTCGAGCGTGACGAACTCAAGCGCCAGGAAGGTCCGGACGCTCCTTACGATACGCTAATTTGCCCAAATATGGCTTATTCGATTCTCCACTTGTTTTTGCATGACTACGGGGATCAGAAGATCCTATCTTTTTGTGGTGGCTCGCCTATTTGTGTTATGGCCCAGCAGGAAATATGGAGACTTAACAAAAATGCCATTGCCAACTATGTCCCCCGGGGTAGGGATCTGAAGCTAATTTGGCAGTTAGAAGATCCTCTAAAGACGGACAAAATAATTAAGATGTACGAGCCGCTCCGACAACTTGCGCAAGAGCAAACTATTTCCTATTCGTTTGTGAGCGGTGATGCATTTAGTGGCAAATCCAAATTCTACGTGTTGGATATCCCCAGCGAGAACATCGCGGAGTTTCAGGAGCGGGTGCGGAGTTTACCTGATTCTCTTGAGCCCACAGCTAAACCTACGCCACCACCTGCGCCCCTGCCGATCTCTGGCGAGTGGACTCCGTGTGCTAGTGAGATGCACCAATGCAAATTCAGCGGTGCCAAGCAGGTCCGATTCGGGGCTAATGGTATTTACAATTATGGCACGTTTACGGGCGGAGTCCTTTGCGCTAACGCAATCTTCGGCGATCCGATCAATGGCGTGATTAAGCACTGCGATTACGCCGATATTATCGGGGCAACACCAACGCCATTGCCGAAATCGATACAGAGACCTGCAACCGGCGGCTGGACTCACTGTGCTAATGAAACCGAACAATGCAATTTCAGCGGCACCAAGCAGGTCCGCTATGGGGCTAATGATGCTTATAATTACGGCATCTTTACCGACGAAGTCCCATGCGCTAACTCGATCTTCGGCGATCCGATCTCTTGGGTAGTTAAGCATTGCGATTATGCCGATGCTATAGAGGCAACACCGACGCCAACGCGTCGTCTACCCCAGCGCTCCCGCTAGGTTACGGCGACTCCATTTCAACTAGTCAAACCGAGCAAAAATAACGCGAAGCATGCAAAAGCATAGTTGAGCCCATGGATTCATCTCAGTGGAAGAGTAAGCTTCCCATACTAAGAATTCTGTTATTCAGCTTGTCAGTTGTCAGTCTGTTGATTGGCGCTGGCGGCGCCACGGCTCACTATCTAGGATGGCCTAAACCTACGCCAGCGCCACCGCCTGCGCCCCTGCCGATTTCTGGCGAGTGGACTCCATGTGCTAGTGAGATGCAACAATGCAATTTCAGCGGTACGAAGCAGGTCCGATTCGGGGCTAATGGTATTTACAATTATGGCACCTTTACCGGCGGAGTCCTTTGCGCTAACTCAAGCTTCGGCGATCCGATCAATGGAGTGGTTAAGCACTGCGATTATGCCGATATTATCGGGCCAACGCCGACCCCAACGCCGATACTGATACAGACGTTGTGTAATCGGGCGCATCCCATCGGCTGGCTGTTAGGCATGCTCTTTTTGCTGCTCGCGTTGTTACCACAGCCGCGTGAGCTCGCAGCCAGCTTAAAGTCCCTGATCGGACTCAAAACGGCGTTCTTTCTGTTCTGGATTCTGTTTTTTGTAGTTTCGCATCTCTGGAATTTCCGCACCGCCGCCTGGAATGGAGACGGACTGTTTGATGAGTCCGCTAACGACCTCGGGTATCTAAAAACTAATATTATAGGTCACCCATATCAGGCGGCGTGGTACCATGGTATCATTACGCGAGAGACACTGTTTCATTACTATGTGTGGGGTTTTCTTAAGCTATTCGGCTTTAACATTCTCTCGTATGAAGCTGCCCTTTTTTGTATCTGGTTAGCGACCTTTGTGTTCACTCTCTTGTTAGTCGACCTGTTCTTTCGTTCTTATGTTGTCACGTCGGTTACGGCATTGGTTTTTAACTTTCTGCCGTTTGCGTTCATTTACACTTTTGTTGGATACCGTTACCCGATCACGACTCTGTTTTGCGTCGCTTCTGTCTATTTCCTGCATCTGGGGTTTAGAAGGGCTTCTTATTTTGCGTTGTCCCTGGGTGCGATTGCGGCAGCGCTTTGTTTAGCCAGCTCCATCCCCGGCAAGCAATATATGCTGGCACTTATGACCGCTGCGCCAGTGTACGCTGTATTTTATTGGAACAGTTTAAAGCGAACCAGCCTGTGGAGCTCGCTGGCCGTCATCGTTTATAGCTTTTTGGCGGCTGCCACGCCAATTCTCTTTTACATCATCTTCAATTGGGCACTCTACAGATATTACGAAGGCGCCTACCTTCACCAATTCTTCAGCGCGGTGCGAGGAACTCCGGCCCCTAATAATCTGCAATATTATGTGACTGGGCTCTGGAAGTCTTTTTTTGCTCCCCAGTATTGGTCTCGGCTTTTGTTTCCAGATGCTTTGCCTATTCCGTTGCCATATTACTGGCTTTTAGTGCCCGGTTTGGTGCTAGCTCTTTGGCAGAAGCGTTTTGAAATCGTGCTGATGGCGACGCTTCCAGTAGTAGGAGTGTTTGTTTCGGGAGGCCCTGCCATTGAGCAGCGGCTGTTACTTGCAATTCCATTTTGGATCATTCTGATCAGCTTCCCGCTTGCTGGGCTGTTGAAGCTTCGGCGCTGGCCAGGCCTGTACATTGGTCTCTGGGGCGTGGCAGCGTCGATACTGCTGAGTGGGTTGGTTCCTTCGATTCAATATATCTATAGCAAGACAACAAGTCCGTTTGCTGTGGGCCAGTTTGCGCAACATCAGGTCGCTGTCTCACGCTTCCTAAAACATGTTGTAGCTGGTCAAGAGCACCCAGGTCCTCCTCACCTCCAACGCGACGAGTTTAATCGAATTAAAGGCATTGCCGATCCTCCTTACGACACCTTCATCTGCCAAATGGATGCTTATTCAATCATTCATCTATTCTTACATGATTATGATGATGACAAGATCCTGTCATTTTGCGCGGGATTGCCCTCTTCCGTTGTCATGACCGAGCAGGATGTATGGGACGCTAATAAAAAGGCTGTTCTGAGTTATGTTCCAGGCAATAAAGATCTGAAGTTGATTTGGGAAAAGGATCCAAAGACAGAAAGAATAATCGGCAAATTTCAATCACTCCGCAGGCTCGGAACGGAGGACACTATTTCGTACTCATTCGGAGGCAGGGTAAGGTCATTCTACGTCTTGAATATTCCTAACAAAAACATTGGGCGCTTTCAGAGGCGCGTAAAAGCGTTGCCCGCGACGCCGGCTGGGCCGGTGTCCGAGGTCAGCTCATCGGATGAGGACGTGGCTACGATGTTTGAAGGCGGCAAAGGAACGGCAGACGGGCAATTTGCTTCGCCGACTGGCATCGCCGTTGATGGCAACGGAGATACTTTTGTGGCCGATACTGGCAACGGGCGGATCGAAAAATTCTCGCCAAACGGTAAGTTCGTGAGAATCATAGGAAGCAAAGGGAATGGTCACGGCCAATTCTCTGCGCCAAATGGCCTGGCTATCGACCAAGCTGGAAACATTTACGTCGCTGAAGCTGGCAATCAGCGTGTGCAGAAACTATCGCCCGATGGCTCGTTCATCGCGGAGTGGAAAGGAACGCAACTCGGATTTTACGGCCCCCGTCGGATAGCTATCGGGCCGGATGATTCGGTTTATGTTGTCGACCAGGGCCACAACCAAATCGTCAAGTTTAGTTCGGAAGGTCAGGTGCTTGCGGCTTGGGGCGGCAAAGGCAATGGCGACGGTCAGTTTAATGACCCGACGTCCGTCGCAGTTGATCCCGCAACCAATAACGTTTACGTCGCCGATCCGCTTAACAAACGGGTTCAGGTATTCAATGAGAATGGGAACTTCCTTAGCAAGTGGCCGGTACCCGAATGGGGAGGGCCGGCCGGCTTTGAAGACTTGGTCATCGATTCGCAAACAGGCCGGCTATACGCGTCGAGCGTACACATGAGCACTGTGCTCATTTTTGATTTGAGCGGAACAAGAATTGGCAGTTTGACACCAAAGCCACCTGACAACCTCGAAGGTCCATCAGCTGTGGCTTTGTTTGGTCGAAAGCTCTACGTACTAAACATGTATGGCAATCGCGTAAGCGCGATCGATCTGTAACAGACAACGACCTGTTTATTTTGACAGTTTTTTCGAACAAGGCCTCCGGGGAAAAATTATTTACGGCTGGCGAAAACCCAGATCAAAACGGTAATGTTCCTTACCGCCTCATGCACAGGACCACGCTGGAAGGCGACTCGAGTTGCAGCACGCAAGGGAATTTCATCAAAGAGCGAACGGACGAATCGAATAACCCTGTCTCCCTTTGTTGGTGGCGGCAGCGAGCGCCAAGCCCGCCAGGGAGGCGCGACACTCACCAGCGCGCTGTCTTTCCAAAGATATGCATCCTTTCATATCAGCGGGGCCACCACAATCGTCAAACTAACAAGTGACAGACCTGATAATACTTTGTCTATTGGAGCACATCGGAGTATAACAAGCAAACAGCCTTTACAACCCCGCGCCGAACCGGGTACGGCGCGATTCCAAACTAAGATGCAGCACTAATCACTTGATCGCCAAAGTTGGGCACTCTAAATACCTAGTAACAACATACGCCGCCACCGTGCTTTATGTCACAACCAACCGCTAGCCCTCGACTAAAGGTTTTATTCTTGAGCTTATCAGTTGTTAGTCTGGTGCTTTGCGCTTTGGGCGCAACAGCTCACTATCTGAAATGGGCTTGGGGAAATCCGTGGCAACTCGTCGGCTGGCTGCTCAGCATGGTGTTTTTGCTCATCGCATTCTTGCCAGCGCCAAGTGAACTCAGGGCCAATGTCAAATCTGTAATCAAGCCGAAAACGGCCTTCTTTGTGTTCTGGATCCTGTTCTTTGTAGTCGCGCACCTCTGGGATTTCCGGACAGCACCTTGGAATGGAGACGGTCTTTTCGAAGACGCCTCCGTGGATCTCTTGATGTTAAAAACCCATGTGATCAGTCGGCCTTTCCAGGCGGCTTGGTTTCATTTTTATGGGCCTATTGAGCATGAAACCCTTTTTCATTACTATCTATGGCCGTGGCTTCATCTATTTGGTTATAACATTCTGACCAATGAAGCAGCGCTCCTGGGTCTTTGGTGCACGGTGTTTCTCTTCACGCTTCTGTTAGCTGATCTATTTTTTCAATCTTACGTTGTCACATCTGTCATTGCACTGGTTTTCACTTTTCTTCCAGTCGCGTTCATTTATATGTTCGTCGGGTACCACTACGTAATGGCCGTCCCCTTATGCGTGGCCTCCCTTTATTTTCTGCGTCTCGGCTTCAAAACTGATTCTTCTTTTTGCCTGGCCATGGGAGGCATCGCGGCAGGATTATGCCTGGGGAGTTCGATGCTCGGCAAGCAGTACATCTTAGCGCTTTTGGGCTTTGTAGTGCTCTGCGCTGTGTTCGATCGGAAACGCCTAAAGCAGGCTATCAATACGCGCCGGGTCTTTACAGTCATTTATGGCTTCGCTGCCGGAGCCATGCCTATTTTCGCTTATATTGTTTTTAACCGGCGTGACTACGCCTATCATAACTCGCCCTATTGGCATAGTTTCTTGCAAGCAGTCCGGGGACATCCCTCTCCAAATGATCTAACATATTATGTGACCCAGCTCTGGAGGCTTTTCTTTAGCGTTCCGGGGCCGCGCCTCTTCCTTGGTGATGTATTGCCTATCCCATTGCCATACTACTTTTTCTTACTGCCCGGGATTGTCCTGGCGTTGCTCAAGAAACGTTTTGAAATTGTACTGCTGGGGACAATTCCGGTTGTGGCGGCCTTTATCTCGGGTGGCGGTGTTATTGAGCACCGGCTGCTTCTAGCAATCCCATTCTGGATCATCCTGATGTCATTCAGCTTTGCCGGCGTTTTAAATCTGAACATGCGATCAGGCTTTGAAGGGTTGTGTTTGGGGAGTAGCATGATTCATTGTTGTGTGTTTTGCGAGGAGAAACGGGTTGGCTTTAGCTGACTGGAAGGAAATGCGGGTTCGATTCCCGTTGCCCGCTCATTTTACCTATTAAAAATGGGCCTTTTAGGCCGTTCAAAGTGGCAAAGTCAGAACGGAAAGTCAGACATCGTCCATTTTGTAGTTCGATTCTCGATCAGGCGCATTTCCAGAGCGAAAACACGTTAAACAATGCATTTTAAGTCTGAGTTTCGTTCTGAAAAGCCCGTTTCCCCGCGCGGAAATGCCCCTAGAACCGCGTTTGGCGGCGCAGCAGTGTCCAAGACCAGCGGGCGAGCGGCTCCGAGCGTCCTAACGGTTCACCGAACAGCGTTCCGAATCTATCTTGCCTTCCCAAATGCCGCTCGATTTGCAGGATCGCGCGCAGAATCGTTTTGATTGCCGAATGGCAGATTGATCCGTCGTGTACGTCATCAACGATTCCTGCACGCTTTACGGCGTACGACGCTTTGTGATTGAATGTCGCCAAAGAGTCGCTTCCCCCAGCAGTTTTACGAGATTGCCGCGAACGAAGTCGCTCAACGCAATGTGGTTCGCGGCATCATGGCAAAGGCATTCACCGATGCTGGCGGTGACGAGAAGAAAGCCATCGTATACTACATCGACCGCCGTGCGGCACAGTTGGCACAGGAAGCCAGAAAAGGGCAGCGCCAGCAACAACGAACGAAACGCGCCGCTGCCAAGGAACAGGCAATTTCAAGCCTTCGCCAACCAGCCTACGGCGCATTATCCGGCCTATTTGGGGCAGTGACTTTGGTATCAGGAGTGTTAACTCTTTTTTTCGGTCTTGGTGCCATAGGTCTGGCGCTGGATCAAGCGGCCCCCGATCGAGCGGCCCGATTTGTCGGAATGATCATCAGTTTCGCATCAGCCACGGTATGCTGTGTCGTAGCTGGCGTGTGTGGCTATCTAACCTACAGGTGTATCAAGGGTGGGATTCGAAAATAGTTTTTGTAGGTTGACGCCCCACAGAGTGCTTCGTCGTCCCCGGCCCGCTTCACAGGATCGCGCCCAAATCGTTTTTGATTGCCGCATGTCTGCGCGGTTAAGAACATGCCATCAACGATTCCCGCACGCTTTACGACTGACAGCGGTTTGTGATTGAATGCGGGGCATGAGCATGAGTGTTGGCGAGCGAGATAAAAAGATGAGCGACTTAGCGAGCGAAGCCGCTGAAGCGTTCCTTCACAAGTATGAGATCGGAGATAAACACCTTCAGTCTTCTCCGGAAACATTTCTCCAATCCTCAATCCCTTACCTTACAGTCCGGACGCTTCATCGGGTGAGAGATACGCTCGACCGCCAAGAGAAAGCTCTCGATAGGCAAGAAAAAGCTCTCAAGAGTTTGGAACGCGATTCGCGATGGATTAAACGACGCGCGCTGATAGTTTAGCTTATATTGAATTCAATAGAAGCTCACCGATGAAATGAAGAAATACAACATTCCTGAGGTCTCGATTAGTATCACTCTCGCGCTATCCGCAGCACTCATCTTTTATTTTTCAACTAATCCGCCACAAGTGCACGGTGATTATACGTTTCGGATTGCCGGGGCCTTGCTCCGTGGAGAATTAGGCTTACGCCTGAATGAATTTCCAAGTTTCTTAAGCGAAATGATTCCCTACGAGGGGAAGTACTATTCCGCGTTTCCATTAGGCTCTGTGATCAGTATGCTGCCAATCGCTCTCCTGTTCCATGAACCGCCGCCAGTGCATGTCATTATTGCGTTAATCGCCGGAGCGTGTGTCTATTTTTTCTTTCAGTTCACGACAGCATTTAATGTCAGCTATCCGAAGCGAATCTTATTGGCGCTTTTCCCGGTATTCGGGACTTTGATGTGGGCTAATCTGGGAATTGGCGGTGCATGGTTCATTGCTCTGGGGCTGGCGGTTCTCGGAGAGATTGCGGCACTTTATTTCACGTTAGTTCGTCCATCGCCATTGATTGCTGGTGCGTTCTTTGCCCTTGCCTTCGGAAACCGAACGGAACTAATCATCACTGCACCTTTCTACCTTTATTTTTTCTCGCGCACGGCCCGCCTGAACATCGTAACGCTGTCGAAGTTTGTAGTTCTGCCGATAGTTCTGGCGCTGCTGACTGCGGCTTACAATTTTGCCCGATTCCATTCGGTTTTCGATTTTGGATATCTTCGCATTCCGGGGATGGCCCCACTCTTTACACACGGGTTCCTTTCTCTCCATTCAATTCCCCTTAATGCCCAGGTTATGTTACTTGATGGATTCGGAATTAGATCTTACCCTTTCTTTTTTCCCCCGCTTGGATGCTCGATGCTCTCTACCAGTCCATTTCTTTTCCTTCTTTTTAGAGGAGGCGGCAAACACGCAGTGATATGTTGGCTTGCAATCGGCCTTCTCACTTTCGTTCTTTGGTGCCACGGCGAACCCGGTGGCTACCAATTCTCGTACCGTTACGCCATGATCCTTCTTCCATGGATGTTCATTTTGATAGCAAGTAACGGACCGACCACGCTAACACCCATCGAGATTTCTCTGTTCCTGGTTTCGGTCGCAATTAATGCCGCTGCAACACGAGCGTTTTCATAGGCTAGTTAAGAGATGCCTTTATTTTGCACTCCGAATTTGCTCTGTGCTGGCGTTTTGGACACCCGAATTGGACTTTTCCAGCGTCGCGTCCCAACCCGCGCCGACCAGCATCGTGTAAATGTCTTTTGCTTTCCCAGCCGCAGCAGCCTTGTTTGGAGTTTTGAGATTGAACGTTTCGCGTCGCCCCCGCCATATGACGCAGTCGACTACGCGAAGTTTCGCAGCCGATCACACGATGCTGTGATTCGGGTTTACGATGACGCTGGCAACGTGATCCAGACGCACCAACACAAGGGCGATTTCAAAGGAGGGTGAACAGGCTTGCCATCCTGCCGCCTTTTAAGAAACACTTCCCTCTATGGAGGCAGAAATAGACGACAAATTGCCGTCTAATTCTAGTTAGATGTTACAGCGCGGCATTGTGGCTCTTGTGCTTTCAGCGGCTGCTGTGCAGGCAGTCGAAGTAAAGGATCAAATGTTTTCCGTGACTGACATCGCCAAGATCAAGGGTATTTGCCGTCAGGCGATTGGTTATCCAGTCGCGACCGAGCGCGTCCTGTGGTCGCAGCTTACGCCATTTCTTCGCAGCAAGTCCGAGCTAGACCACCTCATTGTGGATTGTAGCAGCCAGCATTGCAGCGGTTCGATCCGTCTGCGAGATGATGCAGAAGTGTTGTATACATCTGTCCATGTGCCGCCGGAGCATTGCAAAATTGGGCCTGGTGATCTGACACCAGACATTGAATACAAAGGAAATAATCGATTCGTAGGAGTGGCGTTCGTCAGGCATGGTAATGTTGTATTCAGGCGGGGCGACTTGCCGGAGTGGTTTATAGATCAGCACAAACGTTGATGCTTCAAAAAACATCTAACCAATCGATGAAGCCAACCACTGGCCGTTCTGGGTGCCTCGCGCGCGACACTACGGCTGTACGCGCGCGACTCGTTGGAGGCACAGAATCCCGTGATACTGATGTTGGGTTTGTTTCCCTCCATTCAGTACATTCATGGGACGACAAACAATCATTACCTTTCGATGGCACATTGGAGGCAAGGCGAGGTTGCTGTCTCACGGTTTTTGAGACATGTGGTAGCTGGTCAAGAACACCCCGACCCTCCTCGCCGGGAGCGCGACGAGTTCAATCGCGTCCAAGGCATTCCCGATCCTTCCTATGAAACCCTGATTTGCGCCGGTGAGGCGAAAATGGTTCTTCACTTGTTTTTGCACGATTACGATGATGAGAAGATTCTCTCATTTTGTGCCGAGGAGCCCATGTTTGTTTTCACCAACGATCAGGATCTATGGCGCCAAAACAAAAAGATTCTTGTCGGTTATGTTCCGCATGGCAAGGATCTGAAAATAATTTGGGAAAAAGGTTCAAGAGCAGAGGGAATCATTAAAATGCTGAAGCCCGCTCGAGAACTTGGCACAGAGGACTCTCTCTTCTTTTCTTTTGCCGGAAGGACATGGAACTTCTACGTTATCAACATACCTAATAACAATATTCGGCAATTTCAGGAACACGTTCGCGCTTTGCCAGATCTTCTTCCATAGTGAGGTATCCAATTGCGGACTCGTAAAGTCCCGCTACAGATAGATCACGCGCCAATCTCCATCCTATGATCCTTTTGGAGAACGTCGTAGCGATGGTTTATGGCCAGCAGGTGTTTGGCTCACTCCATTCACTCGCAAGGGGACAAACCTGTAGCCGCCGCTTATTACCTGCGGTGGCTCGGGCCGGTTTTTTGCTTTCGCCTGTCGTAGAGCCAATCCCTTTTCGCTTTGGGATCGACGAACTGGCAGAATGAATTGGCAGACCTTGAAGTGGCGTCAATCCGCATTGGCGCTGCTGGCGGAAGCAGAGTAGCAAACCATTATCTATGACCGCCTGTGCGAATGAATTTCTATCGTTTGGATTTTCAGCGGCAGGCACTGGCTCACAAATGAAACTTGTCAGCCGCTAGCTGCGCTGGCCGGAGCGGAGCGACACCGCCGAGTAGGCCGTCGCATGTTGCACGCCTTGGGCGAAGCGAACAGCTACATTGGTATCCTTATTAGTTTTCCCCCGCTCCAGCGCCTGCATCTCCCCTCGCTGCGCTCTGCCGCGCCTCCATTGTCATTCGGGCTATGTCTTACGACTAATAAGAAATCAGTGTAAGATCCGCGTAAAAGACCTTGAAAATGACGTGTCGGCGAGTGCTCGCAGTCGTCAAGGCACACATGCCTATTTAGGAACCCGGAGGTAATCTCCGCGGCTGAAGTATTTTTCCAGCCAGACATAGAGACAAATAAACAGATACCGGCTCCCCATTTCTTTGAGCTGCAGCTTTGACGTTCCCGTGCGTCGATTCCGCCAGGTGATGGGGATGGTAGTCCAGGAGTATCCACGCACGATCGCCTTCAGGGGGAGTTCTATCGTAGCGTTAAAGTGCGGCGCGATAAGAGGACGGCAGCCATCGATCACTTCCGTGCGATAAGCTTTAAACGCATTGGTGGTATCATTAAGGTTTATCCGAAACAGCACCTCGACGAAGTAATTGGCCAGCCGATTCAGAATCAACTTCGATTTTGGATAATCGATGACGCCGCCGCCGCGCATGAAGCGACTTCCGAAGACACAATCGTATCCTTCATTGAGTTTATGCCAGTAACGCACGACGTCGCGCGCATCGTCCGACTCATCAGCCATCATGATAACAGCGGCGTCGCCGGACATGTGATCAAAGCCACACGCCACAGCACGTCCGAATCCGCGCTGAGCAGAGTTTTTCACCGGCTTGAGGGTGGGAACACGGTCCTTGGCTGAGGTGAGAATCGTCCAGGTTTGATCGGTGCTGCCATCGTCCACCACGACAATTTCGTGCGGGACATTGTGGAGCCGCAGTTCCACATAGAGATGCTCGACGGTCGATGCAATGCAGTCCTCTTCATTTTGCGCTGGGATGACCACCGAGAGCAACTGCAACGGTGGCTTGGTGAGAGGGACACCACTCATATGCAGCCGGATATGCCAAGCCATTCGGGATGGGCCTCAGCGTGTTGTGCGATTTCCTCGAGGATCTGCTCGACCCGAACAGTGGGCCGCCAATCCCACTGACGCTTTGCTCGGGCCGAGTCCAGTACCATCCAAGGAACGTCATACCGACGCGAAGCAGCGTCGCGTCCCACAGTATGGTTTCCGAAACGCGCTGCGCACCAGGAGCTAAGCTGAGCCACCGATATTGCCGAACCAACACCGCCGCTGACGTTTTGGACACGCTCGACTTGTCGGTCAGGCGATTTCATTTGCTTCCAGACAAGCGCTGCTACATCGCGGGGATGCAAGCAGTCGCGCACCTGATGTCCCTGCCCATCAAAGCCGCTGTACTTAAGTGGTCGTCGTCGTAAATAAGAGTTAATCCAAAAGGCAAAAATTCCCTGATCGACTTTCCCGAATTGACCAGCACCTGCAAGCACGCCACAACGGTTGACCCAGATCGGTAAGCTAAAAGCCTCGCCGTATTCCAAGGCGAGTAGCTCGGAAGCGAGTTTTGTAGCCCCGTAAAGGGAGAGCGGTGCCGTGGTGGGGAAGTTCTCCGCGACGCCTTCACTCGACAAACCAGCAGCGCGATTGGAGTCCAGCCGCGGACAATACGCCTCGTTTTCGATGGACACGGGCAGGTTGACCAGCGGCGCGATTGAATAAACTCGGCTGGTGCTGAGCAGGATTAAACCGGCGCCCGTTCGCTTACAGAATTCGAGCAGGTTTATGGTGCCAACCAAGTTATGCTCGAGCAATTGGCGGCTGCTCGATTCACCGTTCACGCCAGCCAACACACTTGGATTGGCTGCCGCGTCGATTACCCATTGAACCTGTGGTAGGACATCGACATCACTTCGACTGCGCACGTCGCCATGAAAAACGTGGACTCCAGACACCCGGAGTGACGCGCGATTTTGTTCGCTGCCTGTGCGAAGGAGGTTGTCGATACCCCAGAGTTCGATTCCTGAATCAAACTCCCGGAGTGTTCGTGCTAGAATGCTTCCAGTAAAACCACAAATCCCAGTGATGAGTATTTTCATTCGGCTAAAGCCGGGTGTGCGAGCGTGCTTATTGCCGGATTGCGTTCGCAGCTGGCGGTGCCTCTGCACCAGGTTCAATTGACTCCTGTACCAAGTAACGAGGTCGCCCTTTCACTTCTTCGTAAATCCGGGCCAGATATTCGCCAATGATACCGAGGCTGATCATCAGAAGACTTCCGATAATTAGCTCCAACAGGATCACGGTCGCAAAGCCGCTGACAGCGCGGCCTGCCAACTTGAGGTATACTGTTTCCAGTGCCAGGAGAACTGATAAGCCGAGAAAAATAACGCCAGCAAACGTCACCAGGTGCAGTGGAAACGACGAGAAGGCTGTTATCCCAATGAGGGCGAGCTTTAAGCGTTTTAATACGGACCAGGTGGATTGACCAGCCGAGCGTGGCACTACTTCAAAAGGAATCTGGACGGTGTTGAACCCCATCCATACGGTCATTCCCCGAAAGAACACATTGCGCTCGTTCATGTCCCGCCACGCATCGACGGCTTTGCGATTCATCAGCTTGAAATCCGATGCGCCCTTAAAATGGAATCCGGAAAGTTTGTTCAGAATAAAATAGAAGAGCTGGGCGCCAAATTTACTCGATAGCGATTCACGACCGCGTTTGCGTTTGACGGCTTCAACAATATCGGCTCCAGAGTTCTGCCACAGGCGCACCATATCCGGAATAAGGGATGGTGGGTGTTGCCCATCGGCATCCATGATAATCACGGCATCCCCGCGTGCGTTCTCCAACCCCGCACACAGAGCCGCCTCCTTACCGAAATTTCGGCTCAGGCGCAGGGCGCGCAATGCGTGAGAAGTTTTCGCTTCAGCTGTGATCACCTGCCAGGTGTTGTCCGGTGAGCCATCGTCAATAAGTATAAGTTCATATGGCAGGCTGCACTGCTCCAGAGAGCTGCGGACACCTGCCAGCATTACCGGCAAATGAGCGACCTCGCGAAAAACGGGCATAACGACCGAAACGAGTAGCTGCCTCGCTTGGGGGCTACGGGACTCTTCCATAAGCAGCAACTGTCGTAGCAGGCACCCACATCTTAAGGCGCGCAAGCACAGGTGGCATACTCAATCTAAATTTTGCCGCGATTAAACCGAGTGGAAAAGCATGGGGGTACGGCAGCCTACGAACGTCAATTAATCCACCTTGATACATCAACGCTCTTAAGCTTTGGAAGTCAAAATAAACCACATGTTCGGGGACTTTGAAAGAAGGCCAGCGTCGGCCCATCGTTCTTCTCAATGCCCCTCCAATGTCAGGCGTAGCCACCACGATGTAGCCGCCTGCCTTCGTGTGACTGGCTAGTTGTTTAACGAAACTCAACGGCTGGTACACGTGTTCTATTACTTGGATAGCAACGATGCAATCGAATTTGCGGTCAGGCGAAACTTGCTCGATTCCTCCAACGAGCACCTCGGCACCTGTTGCACGCGCGATCTCTGCGCCCTGGGCCGAAAACTCTGTGCCGACGCGCCGACTGAACAACGAGCGCGCCTCGTCAAGCAGGTAGCCGTAGCCACAGCCGACTTCCAAAAGATCGCCACCAGTCAATCCGCGCTTGGTGAGATTTCGCAGTAGGCGTTTAAACGTCGCCCGCAATGCTGCTTCCTGGCCCGTGTAGCTCGTGTCTGCGTACCCGCAGGCGCCGCCCTCGTAATACGAGGATTGGCGATACACCTCTTGCATCGCGGCCTCCATAAGCCGCGGGTAAAGATAGTGAAGTCCGCATGCTTCACAGCACGCGATGCGATACGGCTCATGCAAACGAAACGGAAAATGACGTTGCTCGCCCCCGCATACGGGGCAAGCCGGATATTCAAGCTTCACGGAGACGTCCGCGGTACTTTCTTGTGAAATCATCTCTGCTGGCGATGTGAACTCTCGCTGTATAGTCGCAGAACGGCCAAACTCCACGATTCGCCTGCGAAGTCGTTGTCCATTCCGAAGATTAGCTTCATTCTCTCTTGCGGCAATCATAGCGAATTCAGATTCCGAGTCTGGATCAGACTGCAGCATGCCTATGGTTCACGGCAACCTCCTCGGTCCTGCAAGCCGGTTCGCCATATCATAATTCATTTGCTCTCCAAATCAGATGGCGAGCGGATGGTCGTGCTTCTCTCAGCATGGATTCGCACTTGCGCGGCACCTTGGAAACGCCTATTAGCTTGATCCTCATGGTTCATCATGTCGTTCTCTACAAACTCAAGCCCGAGGTCACGCCCGCCCGCGTGGAAGCGATGATGATGAATGCCCGGATGCAGCTTCTGAAAATTCCCGAGGTCCTTAGCATCAAATGCGGGAAACGGATCGACCCCGAATCGGACTGGCCATTCTTCATCGCCATCGATTTTGAGTCGATGGATAAGTACACCATCTTTCGCGAAGACTCGATCTTCGTGAAGTTCAATGAAGAAGTCATTAAACCGAACACCGAGGATTCTCTGACGCTGGATTTCGAGATGGATCCCGGCAAAGACGTCCGCTTCTCGTAGAGTGGGAGAACGCTCAACGCTCAACGCCCAACTTCCAACACCGAAGGCAGAACCCCGTTTCAGCTTGCGCAACGTCAATCTGCAATCCGCAATCCGCAATCCGCAATTGTAAGCTGTGCGGCTCGGTTATCTTTACTCTCGCTATCCAGTCATTTCGCAAACATTTTGCGATGCGGAGATGCTCGCGCTGGAGAGGCTTGGTCTCGAGCTGACTATTGGATCGGTCTATCCGCCGCTTACAGGTCTGCGTCACGAACATATCTCCTGCCTGCGCGCCTCCATTCATTACGCGCCGCCGCAGGAAATCCTGAAAATCTTGGAGAACGCGGCGCGAACAACCGGCAAATGGCCGCGCGATCTTGTCCGGCAACATGAGCAAAAATATGGCCCGAGCGCGAAAGCAGAGCTGCGCGCGCGCAATGCGTTATATTTCGCAGACTTCTTCGCGGGCAATGATGTCGAGCACGTACACGTGCATTTCGCCAATCGCGCAGCGCACACTGCGCTTTTTCTGAAAGAAATTTCCGGGATTCCATTCAGCGTCACCGCGCACGGGCAGGACTTCATGAAAGACCTCGGCAGCGACGATCTTCTTCGCGAGATCTGCGCGGCCGCGGAGTTCGTCGCGGCTGAGACCGATTACAGTCGTGAGCTTCTTTGCCGGCGCTGTCCCGATTCTGCAGCAAAAATTCACCGCGTTTACAACGGAATCGATCTCGAACGCTTTCCCATGACGAATGGCGAACCGCCGCGACCTCTCCGCAGCGAGCAACGTGTGGCCGCGCCCTACCAAGCCCCGCGCATCATCAGCGTCGGCCGACTCGTTGAATTTAAGGGATTCGAGCATCTCATTGATGCTTGCGCCGAGCTTGCGCGCCGAGGATTCGATTTTGCCTGCGATATCATTGGCGACGGCCCGCTGCGTGAAACGCTGCGGTCAAAGATCGCGAAATTAAACCTCTTGTCGCGAATTAATCTACTCGGGTCACTGTCACAAAAAGCGGTGCTGGAAAAGCTTCGAGACGCTGACATTTTCGCTTTGGCTTCGACTGCCGATGCGCAAGGAGCCACAGATGTTTTTCCGACGGTGATCCTCGAGGCCATGGCGTCTGCGCGTCCGGTGGTTTCTACACGCCTTGCTGGAATTCCCGAATTGGTAGTAGACGGCGAAACGGGCTTATTAGTTTCGCCCGGCGATACTGCCGCGCTGACAAAGGCACTCCAACACTCGGTGTGCGATGGCGAATTGCGACTGCGTTACGGCCGTGCCGGACGTATGCGGATTGAGCAGCATTTCCGAATTGAAGACACGGTCGCGCCACTGCTCAAACTGTTCAAGAAGGCATCGGCTGCGTCCGACAAATCCAATCAGCGCCGCGTTTCGCACCCGGCTCCGCGTAGCTCCGGCGTGGCAGGCAGCGAAGCGGCTATAGAAATCGTGTATCTGATCGATCGCTGGCCGGATAAGGATTTGCCACTTCTCGAGCGCGAGCTGGAGGAGATGAAGCAACGGAGTGTGCCGGTCGTTCCGTTCGTGTGCGAATTCGATTCGAATGTCCGGTTAAATCGCGCCAGCGAAGAGATTGCGCCGTCACTCGAATTTTTGCCGGATCCGATGGTTTTGGAAGCAGAGTGGCGGGCGAATCCGGTGCTCACACAAACATTGGAAGAAGAACGAGCACAACAGACCAATCGCGTGCCGAGCGGAATTTTTTTGCGGCAGGCGCGTTTTGCTCTCGTGTTGCACAAGCTGCTTCGAGGCAAAAAAGTATCGCACGTTCACGCCACGAGTTCGCGTGCGCTAGTCTGCGCGCTCATGTTAAAAAAACTTCTCAATATCACGGTGAGCGCCACGATTGAAGCCCGGCCAAAATTACCGCAAAACTGGATCCATCACGCATTGTCAGAGTGTGTGGGTGGCCGTTTGGCAGATCGGAAATTACTCGATGGACGTGGCACTTTTCTTGTCGATAAGACGACATTCCGTTCCGGTCCGCGGAAGGCGCTCCGGTTGATGACTCGCAAAACTGGCATCGATTTGACCACCGGAACACGTTTCTGGCAGGAATGGGCGAACTTGCTCACGCAGTGGAGCGGCGGGCAACGAATTCAAAATCGATAATATATTTTTTGCCCGCGAATCACGCGAATCGACGCGAATATTATGACAGAAATTATTTACAAGACGGAGAGCTACTCC